>JAEIGA010000694.1_pt1 | contig 50004 bp, 94 predicted proteins | sample 9270691 | NCBI WGS metagenome assembly JAEIGA01 (sample SAMN17057246, study PRJNA624740) | gut metagenome | biome: biome; isolation source: fecal sample | host: Bos grunniens | place: China: Xizang | collected 2019 | reverse complement strand
TATAAATACGGGCTGAATGTAGGGCAGAGTTTTATTCGATGCGGAGATTGTAAATATTTTATGAAAACGTATTGTAGTAATCCAAATGGGCTTGTCACAGCAGATGAAACAGATTATTGCAGTAAGGCAAAAAGGGGAGAGACAGATGATAAAGATTGAGAATATTGATGTGTGGGGATTTGAACACGCAGTACGTGGAATGAGGAATCCGCTTAACAGTTGGGATAAGTCAGACAGCAGGGAAATCAATTTTTGTAACGCTGATGAAGTAAGTTTTTACATCGGAGACAATGATCTGAATCTGATGAAGAAACTGTATCAGGCAGGAACGGAGCACAGGAAGTACCTCAGACAGATTTTTGTATCAATGGATATTACAGCTCCGTTGTACTGGTGGAAGGAGTTTGATACCTACAAGGTCGGAACAGTTGCTAATTCCTGTTCTACAATGCACAAGATCGCTTCAAAGGAATTTACGATAGATGATTTCAGCAATGAACATATAATTGATTATTGCATCGATATTGAGTGTGGACATGCAGTTATACCAGAATATTGTTTGGAAGCAGTCATCGATATATTAGAGCTTTGCAGAGAACGTTATCTTGAAACTAAGGACAAAAAATGGTGGTGGCAGATGATCCAGTTACTCCCGTCTTCCTATAATCAGAAAAGAACAATCACGATGAATTATGAAAACGTGGTAACGATCTTGAAACAGAGGGAAGGACACAAACTCGATGAGTGGAACACGTTTTGTGTCATATTGAGAGAGTTTCCATATATTGAGGATATAACAAGAAAGGAATAACAGATGAAAACAGAAAAAAGTTGCGATAACTGCATATATAGTATTCCAGATTGGACAAATGTATGTAATCCAGATCATTATTGTGATAATCAAAAATCTGAGGGATACGGATATAATGTAGAGTATCTGAATGGTTGCGATGAATGGAAAAGTATAGAACCGAATCTATGCAATAATGGTTTTATCTGCGCCAAAACAGTGGTAAATGACGAAGATAGAATCACGGGTGACACAATTTACAGGCAACAGGCGATTGATGAAGTAATAAATTTATGGGCTGACAAGCCTTTTGGAAATCCTACGCTTGTAGAAATAAAAGATTGCATAGAAGCACTGCCATCCGCACAGCAACAGCGCAAGAGGGGACGGTGGATAGAAAAAGAGTATAGCCCGTTCTACTGCTCTGTGTGCGGTACATATCAATATTCGGCTTCGTGGGAGATAAAGAACAAAGAATATAACTTCTGCCCTAGATGTGGAGCGAGAATGGATGGTGAGAGCGAATGAGTGATACGATTTACAGACAGCAGGCGATTGATGCAATAGAAGAAATGCAGATGCCGATTATGCGGTCAGAATGGTTAAGCGATCAATATAAGTTCTCTGCACTTGGCGAGGTGAGACAGATTATCGAGGACTTGCCATCCGCACAGCCAGAGCGCAAGATGGGGAAGTGGATGCCAGTATCGGATGAAACGCAGACTTGGCATTATTGTTCAGAATGTCATTACCAACAATATGAGAAAACTAAATTCTGCCCTTCCTGCGGGGCAGACATGGACGGTGGTAAGAGCGAATGAAAAATAACATTCACAAGAAGATTACAGAAGAGGATAAGTTTAGCAGGAACTATGCATGTTGGGCGCAGAATCATCGAAGTGGGGCATGGAGGCGAGAAAAAGTACGGACAAGAAGATTGTTTCGTAGAAGCTCCAAGAAAGATATGAGAGGTGAGAGCGAATGAAAGTTAACATTCCGATCGAAGTTGTATTCGATGATTTAAACAGTATGATAGATGAGCTTGGCAAACTTCAAAAGTACAAGTTTGGTGAAGGCGATGATATGACACTTGTGGACGTTTGTGATGTTGCAGATATTCTGGCGAGGCATGTCAAAGCAAGAGAAGCAAAACGTGGTACACACTGGATTCCATGCAGTGAGAGGTTGCCTGAACATAATCAGAAGATACTGGCATACTATGCAGATATTGACCGTATCATGCTTATTTCATTTAACGCATATGGTATCACGACAATGACTGCATGGATGCCACTCCCGAAACCATACGGAGGTGAGACTGATGTTTGAAATACTAATTTTGGTTATTTGCGTGTTTGCTTTAGGGTTAACTGTTGGAATAGATATAAATAAGAGGTGAGAGCGAATGAAAAATATTAAATGCTCTGACTGTGCAGAATACCGTAACGAGTGGTGCGAAAAGATTGTTGACAGTCCGCATCCTGATATGCTCAGAGATTGTCAGTACTGGCATGAACGCAAAGATATGGTTGAGGTTATACGGTGTAAGAACTGCAAGCATTGGTATTCAGATGCAGATACAGGAATGGCTTGCGAGTTCACGAACATGGGACAACCCGAAGATGGTTTTTGTAATTGGGCGGAAAGGAGAAGCGATGAGTGAACTGGAAAAAGCAATTATTCGATTAAGTAAAGTGATAGAGGACACAGTTGAAAGGTTTAACGACTTCTATACGAGCTTGCCAAAATATATGCGAACAGAAATTATGTTTCCCAAAAAGAAGCCGAGAGGAACAATGAGGAGGGTGAGAAGGGAGAGGGAGAGCGAATGAAAGTTAATATCTGCGGAATAACGCATAAAATTATTGAGTGTGAGGATAACTTTGATATTGATACGCATTTTGGACAGATAGATTTCCGCAAGGCAACCATAAAGATAAATAAGGACTTAAATGATCAAGTTAAGAAAGAATCCATCTGCCACGAAGTGCTTCACGGCATTCTTGTACATCTCGGATATGACGACCTGTCGAGCGATGAGAAATTTGTGAACGCCGTAAGTAATGGAATTTGTCAGGCATTTTCGATTATTGATACGGAAGAGGGTGGTATCGAGTGAAATGTACCGAATGTATCTGGTATGTTCCATTGAGGCAATTAACGAAAGATGAAGCCAAAGCGGTTCACAGTGGAATCCTAATTGACGTACGAGGTTGTTGCTTGGGAGTATGCAGATTTGAGAGGAGAGGTGGGAGCGAATGAAAATAAGATTAACAATCATGACCGAGAACGACAAGCCAGTAGAGAATCTTGGAGACAATCCAGAAGAAAAGATTAAAAAGGCATGGGATGTTTTGCTTTCAATGATGTCTCTGATTTCAGAGAATAACGAGAACGCATATGTGGAACGGGTCGAAGTGGTGAGAGGTGAGAGCGATGATTAAGATTAGCTATGGGGCAAGTCGTTCCGACGATACATTTGAATACATCATAACGATCAGAAAGCCAATGACAGTCGGAGAGTTTATTGAAGAATGGATAACTAAAAAGCCAGACGAATGGGGATATTTTGGAATACATGACGGTAAAAGCATTTTCGGGAATCCAAAATGTGAATATTCAAAGGGAAAGATAATTACTGATCCGATTCCAGACGAATATCTCAACGCTGAAATAGATGCGGTATTAGGGAGCGGAGGATGGTCACGGAGCGATTTTAAATTTTATGTTGAGAGGCGAGAGCGATTAGTAGATTGATAGACAGTGGCAATGTACACGGGTATCTGCTCGAATATGCATACGCTCATCAAGCTGACCTCGGATTCCGTTTGGGAGATATTATCAAATTTACACCGAGTCAGGTTGCAGATATTCTTGCAAAAATGTCGACTATTGATGCCGTGGAAGTAGTACGGTGTAAGGACTGTATATACTTCGATAAATATACTGATTGCATAGAAATGTATCAATGGGATGGATTTTGTGCTGACTGGGCGAGAAAAACTTATGAAAACTGGTTTTGCAGTAGAGCGGAAAGAAGAAGCGATGAGTGATTTAATTTACAAACAGGATGCGGTTACATTACCAGTTATGCCGAAAAGATACAGGAAGTATCAGACAAACAATCTTGATGATGCCTATGAGCAGGGGTGGGAAGATTTACAGAAATGTATTGAGAGATTACCATCCGCACAGCCGCAGCGAAAGAGTGGGCAATTATTGTATCACCACACTGAAAATATCGATGAAGTGAAAACGGCAGATGTTTATTTTTGTTCATCCTGCAAAAAGGAAGTGCTAAAAAAAATCAGGTTCGGAATGTTCAGTGGAGAACTGGATATTCAATATGATTACTGCCCTCATTGCGGGGCAGACATGAGAGGTGAGAGCGAATGAGCGATACAATTTACAGGAAGATGGCGATTGAATCGATTGAGTTTGGAGTTGAGACTCTCAAAATTGCATTGGACAGAATTGATGTCACCTATAATGAACGTGAAAAGTTTTCATGGGGCATTGGTTTACTTGAATCATATATTGCAGACATGAAGGACTTGCCATCCGCACAGCCGCACTGGATTTCATGCAGTGAGAGGTTGCCAGAAGAAGACGAAGATGTTCTCCTGCAATTTTCATCTAATATGGGCGTTGGCTTCTATCGAGATGGATGGGCGGTAAATACTGGCGAAGGCATATATTCGGTAGTAGATTATAGCGAAGAAAAACCGATCGCATGGATGCCACTTCCGAAGCCATACGGAGGTGAGAGCGAATGAATATTTGTTGGAATATTTGCAGAATAAAAGAAATATCATGCCCGTTTGCATTAAAGAACGGATACTGCCCTATGACTGCTTGCGTGCTGAGAGGTGAGAGCGATGAGTAGATTTGAAGTGATAACACCAATAGGAGCAATCGAAGTGGAAGCGGATTTAATGCAGATTATAATTAACGACTTGCACTTTATAAAGGACGGACGCAGGATTGCAAGATTTGATGGCGATAAAATATACGGATGGATAGACAGGACAGGTGAAGCGAATGATTCAGATTGATATACCGATGCCGAAAGGGTGTTATACTTGCCCATATTGGTTTTATTGGAAAGGTCAGACAAACTGGAAATGCCGAGCAAAAAGTCAGAAGGGCAGAAAATTCTATCGGATATATAATTTGGATGACTGCAGACAACCTTGGTGTCCACTAAAGGAGGTTGAGAGCAATGAGACTGATTGATGCGTACGAATTTTATAAGCCATTCGAAGAGGGAAAGAAAACACTGGAAGCAATAGGGTCTGTGCTTCCAGAAGAATTGCTTGATGCAGTATTAAAAATCTACGATGAAATCAAAGAACGGCTTGATGCGACTCCGACAGTAGATGCTGTGGAAGTAGTGAGGTGTAAGGACTGCAAGCACTGGTATTCAGATGCAGATACAGGTATGGCTTGTGAGTTTACGAACATGGGACAACCCAAAGATGGTTTTTGTAACTGGGCGGAAAGGAGAGAACAATGATTGACTTAAAACCTTGCCCATTCTGCGGAGGAAAAGTAAGTGTTACATATTCGTCATGGAACAAAATGTTTAATATATGGCATGACGATAACCCATGTGCGCTGATAGAACCGATGCAGATTGACGGAATCAAAGCAAACTCATTAAAGGAAGCAATTGATTTGTGGAATAGGAGAGCCAAAACATGGGATTAGTTGATGACGCTTTGCGGAAAGCACTTAGTAGAGCGATAGAAGATGATGTGATATACAGGTCTGATGCGATGCATGCCGCACTAAACGTCTGCAAAAGAAGTCCGTCAAAGTCAATGCGTATATGGTATAGCATCTCTGCATTACCGTCTGCAACACAGACCACCACATGGCTCGGAAACTATTGCCCGTACAAATGCGAACACTGCGGTCACTATTCGGATTCAAAGACTCCTTACTGTGCGTGGTGTGGAATGGAGGCGGTGAATTACAATGACTGAAATAAATGAATATGGAGTGTACAAAATGAAAAAAGAAATGAGTTACGATTCAGTTGACAAGCCGAGGCATTACGATCTCGGAAACGGCATGGAAGTTTTTGATGTGATCAAAGAAGTTCTTGGAGAACAGGGAACAGAAGGTTATTGCATCGGTAACGTGATCAAGTACATCTGCAGATTTAATAAGAAAAACGGAGAGGAAGATTTGCGAAAGGCAAAGTGGTATCTCGACAAGTATTTAGAGATCAGCGAAAAAAAATAAAAAAATTAAAAAAAGGTATTTACTTTTCTTTTGAATAGGTGTATACTCTAATTGTAAGGAAGATAAATCACCTGTTGAAAGGAAGGTAATCGAAATGAAGATTTATGCAAAGACTCTTGTAAAGGTTGATAGAAATGGTTCTAAGCATTATGAGGGAATTATTGATTGCGATAGATGTGGTGGCAGAGGTTGGTATGCGGTAGGCGTACATAATGGACAGCTTGTTCCTTCACACGTTGACAACGCAGTTTGCTACAAGTGTCACGGAGCAGGAAAAGTAGAGTCCAAGTGGATTGAAAGGACTCCCGAATATCAGGCAAAGCTCGATGCTCGCAGGGCTGAGAAAGAAGCAAAGAAGCAGGAAGAAATCGAAGCTCACAACGCAGAGATCGAAGCAAAGAGAAAAGTGGCTGAGGAAGAGAAGAAAGCAAGAGAAGCTGAGGAAGCAACAAGAAAGGCAATCAGCACCTACGTTGGAAAGGTCGGAGAAAAGCTCAACATCAAGGCAAGATTCGATCACACAGCTTGGTACGAGAGACATTCCTTTGCAGGATACGGAATGGAAACAGTTTACATCGTTTCTTTCAGAGATGAAAAAGGAAATCTTCTTATCTGGAAGACAACAAGCCCGAAGGGTTGCGCAGAGCTCGAGGAAGGAGATGAGATCAGCTTAAAGGGAACAATCAAAGAACACACAGAGTACAGAGACGAGAAGCAGACAATCTTAACAAGATGTAAAGTTACAAGATAACAAGACAGAGCTGAGCTAACGGCTTGACGGGCAGAAAGGAATCGAAAATGACAAAGGACAAGCGGACAAGACAGGAAGTAGAAAGAAAGTTAATGAATCTTCTCGAGGAAGCCGAGAAAATCGCAAAGGAATACAGTCCGAAAGGCGGAAGGCTGTCAATGACGGTAAAAGACGGTCGGGCGTCTATTTACAACGAAGCATCATATGAGAATAACGACAAGAAGATTGATGTTATGAGAACGAAAGATGGCGAGGTTTGGTCATTCGGATGGGGTGAAATCAAATGAACAAGCAGGAGTTTAGCAAGATCGCTATGGCGATAAAGACGTATTATCCGAATCAGAACCTTTTGCCAAATCAACAGGCGATGGAACTGTGGTATCTGCAATTACAGGATATTCCTTACAAGGTCTGCATGGCGGTTGTTAATAAGTGGGTAGCCCTTAACAAATGGGCTCCAACGATTGCAGACATCAGAGAAGGCTCTGTAGAGATCGTTGAAGGCGGCAAGAAGGACTGGAGCGAGGCATGGGAAGAGGTTTTATTCAATATAAGGGAATACGGATTCCACAGGGCTGAGGACGGCTTAGAACGGCTGTCAGGGATTACAAGGCAGGCTGTAGAACGTATCGGATACACAAGGCTCTGCCATAGCGAGAATATAACGGCAGACAGAGCGAATTTTCGAGATATTTACAACGAGTTATCAAAAAGAGAAGCTCAGGAAAAACAGATTCCGAAACAGTTATTAGAGCATATAAACAATATTAAAATGATCGGAGTAAAAGATGAATGACATTCTTGTCGTGATAGGATTTATAATTGTTCTGATAGGAATCTTTGAAGTTATTCCTATACTCGTTTTAATTTCAGTTTTGTTTATTATACCGAAATTGGTTTGGATTATTGCAACTGGTAAAAAAATAGTGTACAATGATGATGAGGACGATCTATGAAAAATAAAAAACCGATACAGGCAGATAGAGTATTGCAGTACATGAAAGAACACAAAGGAATAACTTCCCTCGATGCCGCTCGTGATATTGGTTGCATGAGACTCGGGGCAAGGATATTTGAGATCAAGGAAAGAGGAATCGAAGTAAAAAGCGAGTTTATCAATGTCGAAAACAGATTCGGTGAAATCTGCCGTGTAAAGCGGTATTGGATTTGATAATGATTCACAGCTAGTCGGGCTTACTTCTTTGAATAGCTATTGGAATAAATCAGTTCGGCAATATCGTGAATTATTATATATTCGGAACGTAGCTCAGTGGGAGAGCTTTGCCACGAGAAACAGGAAAGGGCATTTACTGTTGGTCGCAGGTTCGAGTCCTGCCGTTCCGATTGTTCGGTGGCGGAATAGGAAAAAAAGATGAACAGTAAACAAATCAATGGAACAAAAAGTGAATTATTAGCTGAGTATTTTTTAATCGGTCAAGGCTATATTGTATCAAAGCCGATAAATGATTTTTCGGAATATGACTTTATCGTAGATGATTGCGATGGTCACTTGTATAGAATACAAGTAAAAACAATATACTTTGATAATAGTAAGAAAAGATGGTTAGGGAGCTGTGTGACATCTCATATTAGAGGTAATGGAAGAAGAACAAATAAAAAATATACAGAAAAATCGTTTGATTTTGGATTGTTTGTTTGTGCGGAGCATAATAGCGCATATATGATTCCGATATCTTTAATACAAGGCAGAAGAAGCATAACTTTTTATCCTAATGGTAAGGCTGATAAATCAAATACAAGATATTTAGATTTTGAAAAATTCCGTCAAGACATTTTTTAATGTACAAGGTGCAAATCCTTGTCGGGAGTATATGCGCATGGAATAAGAAGAGAGCCTGTTCAATCGCTTATTCCGCAGGAATGCGCAGAATGTTCATGATACTGTGAGTATCGTTTCCGCATGGTGTAATGGAGCGCAGTCGGCTCGGAAGGAGTGCGACAAGTGAACGGTTCGATTCCGTTCTGTGGAAATTACGGGTTTATGGTGTAATGGTAGCATAACGGTCTCCAAAACTGTTGGTTGAGGTTCGAGTCCTCATTGACCTGCGAGGTCGGGTAGCGCCCGAATGATGTGAGAAGGAGCAGGATATTCTCACAGAGAATGACAATGCTGAATAAGGTTGGCTACAATTTATTTTCAAATTACTCGGTAGCAACGTAATGATGAGATCATTCCTTATTCGGAAACTGCACAGCATATGTGATGATGGTTTGAGGGCGATAATGCCCGTTTACTTGCAGAACGCCATCATTCCTGCGAGACATATGCCTTTTGCCCGTTCGCCAAGGGGTAAGGCACGTTTGGTGAGGAGGCACATGGTTTACAAAAGAATAAAAATATGTTATAATAACCTCTGTAAGAGGTCGAGACTTACGAAATTCTAAAAGTGTTAAATTCGCTTATGGTTTAAAGGTGTATGCTCGACCCATACACTCCATAAGCGTTTTTTTATTTTTAGGAGGTTATTATGTATAATTTCGCAGAAAAATATCCAAATTATGATGTAGATGAAAATGGAATAGTTTACAAGAATGGGGAAAAAATAAAACCGTTCAAATCAAATAAATATTTGCAAGTTTTGTTGTTTGATCTGAATCATAAAAGAAAAGTTTGCGGAGTACATACTATTGTAGCGATGAAATATTTAGATTATTATGAGGGGTGTGTTGTTCATCATTTAGATGGAAACACAAAAAATAATAATTTAGAGAATCTAAAAGTATATTCTTCAAAAGAGCATACAAGTTTACATGCAAAAGAAAATGATGCATTTTGTAGACACAATCTAGGAAAACCAGCATGGAATAAAGGTATAAAAATGTCAGATGAATTTTGCAAAAAGTGTAGTGAAAGCGCAAAAAAGAGAAAATTCAATGGAAATCAATATATAGATAAAAACGGCAACAGGAGATAATATATAGCGGTATCGTACAATGGTTAGTACACTAGCCTTTGAAGTTAGGGATATAGGTTCGATTCCTATTACCGCTGTTGACTCCTGCATTTCACTGGTTCAAATCCAGTACGGGCAGTCAAGATATAAACTGTATAAAAATCAAGGAGGAAAAAATGAGCGAAAGAATGTACTTGTATGTAATGAATGAATACGAGAAAAAGCTGAAGGAACTTATGGGAGAAAAAGAGTTTGTAGACTTCGTAACAAATGTCGCAAAGGAAGCATTCAGAGAAGAAATCAAAGGTATGCCAGACGGAGGTTTCAAAGACTTCTGCCTTGAGAACTTCGATGAGATAACAAAGTAGGAGGTCTATGCTTGAAAAATCTTAAAATTGAGTATGTATCGAAAGAACAGTTAAAACCATATGCGAATAATGCAAAGATTCACACAGGCGAACAAGTCGAGCAGATTAAGAAGTCTATTCGTGAATTTGGCTTTAATGATCCGATTGCTATTTGGCACGAGAATGAAGTTGTAGAAGGACATGGGAGACTTCTTGCGGTCATGGAGATGGACGAGATCGAGAGCGTTCCCGTTATTCGACTAGACAGTCTTACAGATGAGCAGAGAAAGGCATATGCGCTTGTTCATAACAAGCTGACAATGAATACAGATTTTGATTTTGATATCTTAAATATCGAATTGGATGAAATTATTGATATTGATATGAACGATTTTGGATTTGAAGATATTGAAAATGAAATGCAAGAAAAATCAAAAGATTTGGCTGAAGCATCGTACGACGAAAAAATATCTGTAATTATTGACTGCAAAGATGAAAACGATGCAGAACGCATATTCAATGAATTAACGAGCGAGGGATACGAGTGTCACATTTCGACATTGTAAAAATAAATAAACCAGACAATACTTTTAGAGTATCTAAAATTCAAGCTGATTATGACGTTAAATTTGAACATTCAAACGAACATTTTGTTGGCGATATTGATTTACCCGAAAATTGGGGAATAGGCGTTATTGTTGACAACAGCGGCACAGGCAAAAGCACAATAGCAAAAGAAATATTTTCTGATTGTTACATTGATTGTTTTAATTATACGCATAAATCAGTTGTTGATGATATGCCAAAATGCGATATGAAAGATATCGAAAAAATGTTTTATGCAGTTGGATTTGCGTCTGTTCCATCATGGTTAAAACCTTATTCGGTTTTAAGTAATGGTGAAAAAATGCGTGTCGATCTGGCAAGAGCATTGCTTGAAAAAGATAAAGTTTGTTTTGATGAATTTACGTCTGTCGTAGATCGCAATGTGGCGAAAACAACGTGCATAGCTATAAATAAAGCAATCAAACACACAAACAAACAGTTTGTTGCGGTCACTTGTCATTACGATATTATAGAATGGTTGCAACCAGATTGGATTTTTGATACAAATGTAATGCAAATGTCTTTTTTGCAAGCCCACGTTCAAAAAAAGAATTTACAATTAGAGAATGTGGGCGAAACGAATGGCAAAAATTTAGGCGTTATCATTATTTGAACACCGAAATATCATCGGCATCTGTATGTTATGGTTTATATGATGATGATGTCATAATCGGTTTTATCGCCGTTTTGCATCAACCTCACGGCGTGAATAAAAAATTAAAACGCTGTAGCAGACTTGTAATATTGCCAGATTATCAAGGGATCGGACTTGGCACAAAATTTCTCAATGCAATCGCCGAATATTACAAAAAACAAAAATATGAATTTAGTATAGTTACAAGTGCAAAAAATATGATACACGCATTGCGAAAATCTGAAAAATGGGTCATGACAAGGTATTCCGCAAATAAATGTTCATCAAACAAAAGCGCAATAGATTTTAAACGAAAATCAATGCGTTCTGATTGTAAAACGGCAGGATTTAGATATAAATAAAAAATGGAGTTAAATATGGCAAGACCAAGAAAAGAGATTGACAAGAAGGAATTTGAAAGTCTGCTTTTCATTCAATGCACTTTATCGGAAGTGACAGCTTATTTTGACAACAAACTTGACGGGTGTTCCGAAGACACCATAGAAAGATGGTGTAAAAGGACATACGGCAAAAGTTTTGCGGACGTTTCCAGAGAAAAGCGAGATGTCGGCAAAATATCACTTAGAAGAATGCAATGGCGGTTGGCTGAGAAGTCTGCCGCTGTTGCAATATTTCTAGGAAAGAATTATCTCGGACAGACTGACGCAGTGCAAGTGGACAATACGGAAGCACTTAACAAGTTAGATGAAGTATTGAAAGAGATTAAAGGAATACAGTAATGTCTTTTTCGGAAAAGCAACAAGAATTCTTCGCAAATGCTAATCACAGATGGAATTTTAAGGTAGGAGCAGTAAGAAGCGGAAAAACCTATGCGGACTATTTTACGATCCCGAAAAGAATCAGATCAAGAATCGGCAAAGACGGATTATGTTTTATATTCGGTGTAAGCAAGGCGACAATAGAAAGAAATATTCTTGAGCCGATGCGGACTATATGGGGAGATGATATAGTTGGCAAGATTAGACAAGACAACACAGCTCAGCTTTTTGGAGAGACTGTTTATTGTTTGGGCTGTGAAAAAGTAAGCCAAGTATCGAAGATTCGAGGAGCATCTATCAAGTATGCATACGGAGATGAGATAGCTGAATGGAATTCAGAAGTATTTGAGCTTATTAAATCTCGTCTTGATAAGCCGTACAGCGTTTTTGATGGAGCTTGTAATCCAGAGAGTCCGAATCATTGGCTGAAGCAGTTTATTGATTCAGATGCCGATATATATCAGCAACACTACACGATATTTGACAATCCTTTTCTGCCAGAAGAATTTATACAGAATCTTTGTACTGAGTATGAAGGAACTGTATATTACAAAAGATATATAGAGGGTGAATGGTCTCTTGCCGAGGGTCTTGTATACCCGATGTATGAGGAGGCGATCTGCGATGATATACCGCAGGAAGAGACAGAGAAAATATGCTTCTCCATAGACTATGGAACAATGAATGCCTTTGCCATGCTCTTATGGGAGAAGAAGGGCAAAACATGGTACGCCACAAAAGGATATTATTACTCAGGCAGAGACACGGGAATACAAAAGACGGACAGCGAGTATCTATCCGATATTGAAAGACATTTCTCTGATGTGATACAATTAAGAAAAGAGAAGATAAGAACAATCATAGACCCGTCAGCCGCATCTTTTATTGCTCTGTTAAGAAAGACTGATTGGGCGAAGGTACGAAAAGCAGACAACAGCGTATTAGACGGGATAAGGGAAACAGCTGTATGCTTGAAGCTCGGAAAGATTAAAATCATCTCAAAAATAAAAGAGTGGGCAGAAGAGGCGGGCGGATATGTTTGGGACGATCATTCAGGTGAAGAAAGACCGATCAAAGAGAATGACCATTGTCTTGTCGGTGAAACGTTAGTAAACACGAAGAATGGAGCAAAGCCGATTTCTGAATTGGTGGGAACGTCTGGGGAAGTGTGGAGTTATAACACGGAAACAGGTGTTGCAGAATTAAAGCCATATTGTGATTGCAGATTGACGCAGGAGCAAGCGGAGGTTTATGAAATCGAAACAGAAGATGGGCGTTTTATTCGTTGCACAGGTAAGCATCCAATATTGACCGAACGTGGTTATGTGTTAGCAAAATATTTGCTTGTATCAGATAGAATACTTGACATTATGGATAGTTTGGATTATGATATAGACTAAAGGAGGTCTATATCATGATTCAATATTACGAAGATGGGGATGTTGCTATTTTCAATGATCTTGTTTTTCGTAGAGATAAAAAAACAGGGTATTATCGGAACGCAAAAACACATAAGAGATTGCACGTTTATGTGTGGGAATATTTCAACGGGAGAGTCTTAAAGGGTTGCGAAATCCATCACAAAGATTTTGACAAGTCAAACAATGAAATTGATAATCTCCAAATGTTGACGAAAAAAGAACATATGATTTTACACGGGAAGTCGTGGAGCAATGAACGTTATGAAAAGCAGATAGAGCATTTGAACAATAACGCAAGACCGAAAGCATCTGAATGGCATGGATCGGATTCTGGTAGAGAGTGGCACAAAAAACATTATGAGGAAATGAAAGATGCGCTTTGCCAAAAAAAGATTTTTAGGTGCGATAATTGCGGAAAGGAATTTGAAGCAATAGATCACGGTGTCAATCGTTTTTGCTCTGGTGCGTGTAGTTCAGCATATAGAAGAAAACAGGGTGTAGACAATGAGACAAGGATGTGCGAATGGTGCGGCAACGAGTTTACAACAAATAAGTATTCAAAAGCAAAAACCTGTTGCCGAAGTTGCAGAAATTTCCTCCGTTGGAATAAAGTCCATTCGAAAAATCGGAAGGGCTGATGTTTACAACATGGAAGTTGAGGACAATCATAATTTTGCTATTGAGGGCGGTTTGATTGTTCATAATTGCATGGACGCAACACGTTACTTTGTAAAAACAGAGAGAATCGCTATGGAGAAGCGAAGAATTGGAGAGGGAAATGATAACATATCAAGACCTGTTGAAAGTTGGAGAGACAGATAAAGAAAGAATGCAGTTCGTACAAAACGCAATCAACGCTCATAAAAGGTCGGAACTTTATCTTACAGCGCAGGACGCATACCAGTATGATGCAAAGAAGAATGTAACAATCATAAATTACAAGAAACTTCTTTACACGATTGCAGGCGAAGCCGTTCCTGATAATTACTCTGCAAATTACAAGATCACATCTGCATTTTTTAACAGGTTCATTTTGCAGGAAAATCAATACCTTCTTGGAAATGGCGTTACATGGCAGGAAGATTCTACCGCAGAAATGCTCGGAGATGATTTCGACAATAAACTGCAGAAGATCGGACATGATGCGCTTGTCGGTGGAGTCTCTTTTGGATTTTGGAATCTTGACCATGTAGACAATTTTAATATACTTGAATTTGTACCGCTGTATGATGAAGAAGATGGTGCTCTGAAAGCAGGAGTAAGATTCTGGCAGATGGATTCTACAAAGCCACTCAGGGCAACTCTTTACGAGATGGACGGCTATACAGATTATATATGGAGAATCGGAGAAGAAGGTCAGATTCTGCACGACAAGAGGGCGTATGTTCTAAAGGTCAAAGAGTCTCCTGCTGACGGCGAAGTCATATATGACGGGGAAAATTATCCGACATTCCCTATTGTACCTATGTACGGAAATCCTCAGAAGCAGAGCGAGCTTGTCGGAATCCGTGAGGGTATAGACGCATACGACCTTATTAAAAGCGGATTTGCAAATGACATTGACGATGCGAGCATGATCTACTGGACAATCAATAATGCAGGTGGCATGGACGATGTTGACCTTGTAGATTTCATAAATCACATGAAGAGAGTAAAGGCGGCTGTAGTCAGTGAAGACGGAGCAAGCGCAGAATCTCATACCATTGACGTTCCGTATAATAGCAGAGAGACATTGCTCGATAGGCTCAGAGCAGATTTGTATGAAGACGCAATGGCTCTTGACACAAAGAATATAGCAGACGGAGCAACGACAGCAACGCAAATCAAGGCGGCATACGAACCGCTGAACAACAAAGCTGATATGTTTGAATACTGCGTTATAGATTTCATCAATGGAATCTTGAAGGTTGCGGGAATCGAAGATGAGCCTACATTTACCCGATCCATTATCGTAAATACGCAGGAAGAGATTTCCAATATTCTTCAGGCATCTGAATATCTGAGCGAAGAGTACGTAACTGAAAAGATTCTCAGACTTCTCGGAGACGGTGACATGGCTGACGATATGATTGTAAGTATGCAGTCGGGAGAAGCAGAAATGGTAATGGGAACTGAGGAAGAGGCTTACGAGGAAGACGAAGTTGACGCTGAGTTAAATTCCCTTCTTGAAGACCTTGAGGAGTGATCGTTATGAGTACGATGACAAAAGAGGAATATTCAAAGTGGTATTATGAAAATTATGCAAAAAAAGGGAAGAAAAAAAGGCAGGGGAAAAAGTAAGCAGACACCGTACTCAGCAAAGACAAAAAACAAAACTCCGAAACAATCTACGGGAAAGTCTGTAAAAGACGCTCAGACGCAGGAGAAGCTGTCTATAACGAAATTAAACGACAGAGCCAAGGAAGAAATAAAGACTTACAGAAAACAGCTCGGAGAAGACGCTCAGAGGCTCAAAGAGGAGTACGACAGCGATTTCAAAAAGATGCAGGCAAAGCGGACTGCTGACATAAAAAGTGTAAGGCAGTCTGTTAAAAAAGCAAAAGAAGAAAGAGAAAAAAAAGAAGCCGAACACAAAGAAAAAATAAGGCAGAAGAAAAACGACCTTGTTGCCGAGATGGCAGGAATGTCAAAGAAAGACAAGGCTCTGCGCAGGGACGAAATCAGATCAAAGATTATTGCCTTGCAGACTGAATATCAAGAAGGTATCCAAAGAATAAAAGACAGCTATGAAGCAAAAAGGTCGGAGCTGTATTCCAAGATTGACGGGATAAGAACTGAGTACAGAAGACAGAAAGCAAAGAACAGAGAAGAGCGAAGGAACATATCGAAACAGATTCAAGTCAAGTACAGAGAACGGCTGAGAAGTATGCTGAAGAATAGCAAAAATCTAAAATCGAAAAAGCGCAAGAGGTGATATGATTGCGTAAAGAAGATGATTCCAGAAAGTATACCGATAAAGAACTCGAAAATATGGAGAAGAAACTCCGTGAGATTTATTCAAGAGCCGAGAAGGAGCTTACTGAAAAAGCAAACGACTATTTTAAGAAGTTCGCAAAGAATGACGAGAAGAAAAGAAGGCTCGTTACTGAAGGTAAACTATCAAAGGAAGAATATCTTGAATGGAGAAAAAGAAGAGTCTTTGTCGGAAGGCACTGGACGAACATGAAGAAACAAGCGGCTCTGAATCTGCATAACGTCAATCAGATTGCAACGGACTATATTAACGGACGTCTTCCAGATATTTATAGCACAGTATACAACACAAGGGCTGACGAGATCGCTGATGTGATTCCAGAGCTTGCAGGGAGCGAATACGGGAAATCAATTCCAAAGGTGTCTTTTGAAGTTGTTTCACCGAAGGTCGTTGAAATAATGTCAACCGCAAACGGAAAACACGTTGGGAGCAACTTTCTGCCATACAAAATTCTGAAGCCTACAGATATACAGTGGAACATGAAAAAAATCAATAGTGAGGTGCTACAGGGGCTTCTGCAGGGCGAGAGCTTTCCGAAGATCGCAGACAGGCTCGTAAAGGTCTGCAATAACAACGAAGTAGCGGCGATGAGAACCGCAAGAACGATCGTCAATACAGTTGAGAATATGGCTAGGCATACCGTTGCTCACGATGCGCAGGACATGGGCTGTATAATGGTTCATATGTGGGACAGCTCACATGATGGAAGAGTCAGAGACTGGCACGTTGACGCTGATAATGATTATGGATCAGAAAGTCGGGCAATACCGATTGATGAGGATTTTATCGTCATGGGGGAACATATGCCATACCCAGGTTATTCGGGTGGAAGCCCTGAAAATGTTTACAACTGCAGATGCGCTGAGGTGACTATGGTAACTGGATTCAAGTCAATCCTGCCGAAACATCTGCAGGGAAAGATCGAGGTGATGGACTGATGGGTACTGTTCAAATGACAATGAAACTGAATGATAATTCACCAGAGATACAAGCGGCAATAGAAAATGCAATCAATAGAGGAGTATTTGCTATTGGGGAAAATGCAGTAAAAAACGCTCAGCACTATGTCGATGTAGAAAAGAGGATTGACACAGGGCGTATGAGAAGAAGCATAAATCATAATGAGGGAGTCAGGGAAACAATTATAGGAACGAATGTGGAGTATGCTTATTATCAGGAGCTCGGAACATCGAGAGGTATACAACCTGCATTGTTTTTAACAAGAGCGGCAAGGAATCATTCAAAAGAATATATCAAGATTATGAAACAATCAATAAAGAACGCATAAAAGGGCAGTCAGAACGACTGTCTTTTTTTGCTCGGAAAAATTTTTTTGAAAAAATTAAAAAAGGGGGTTTACTTTTGAATTGAATAGGTGTATACTACAGTTAGAAAGTTAATCAACCACTTGAAAGGGAGGAACGCAAAATGAAAAGAGAAGACAAGTATCCAGATAGCAAGTATTTTTGCTATCACAATGAGAATCCGAAAAAGAGATTTACTGGCGACTGCGTGTACAGAGCAATCGCAACGGCAACTGGTATTGATTACAGAAAAGTCGTTCTTGATCTTGCAGAGGTGGCGATTGAAACAGGTTGGTCTCCTGCATCTGCAGAATGTTATGGAATTTATCTCAACAGACTTGGGTGGGAGAAGTGCAAACAGCCGAGAAAATATAACAACAAGAAGTACACTGGAAGAGAGTTCTGCAAGTTGCTGAATGACAGCGATGGAACGCACGGAAAGAAGTATATCTGTCATATCGGCGGTCATCATATTGTCTGCATTAAACAGGCACCCAAGTTCGGAGGCGGGTTCAAAGTACACGACATTTGGGACAGCACAGATGGTTGTATCGGAAATTACTGGACAAAGTAAAAAGAAAAGGGCGAAAGCCCTTTTTTTTATTGCAAAAAAAATAAAGCCGTGTTATATTATTGGCAAGTAGATAATTGGCAAAGAACAGCCACCGAAGAATAGGAGAATGCTACATATGAGTCTTACGAGACGAATGCTCAAAGCAATGGGCATAGAAGACGAAAAGATTGACGAGATCATTAACGCACACACAGAAACGGTTAATGCGCTGAAGGAAGAGCGTGATAGTTACAAGAAAGATGCAGAAGAGCTTCCGAACGTCATAAAGGAACGTGACAAATACAAGGAGCTTTCAGAAAAAGACAATCCGTTTGAACAGAAATACAACGATCTGAAGAAACAGCATGACGATTATGTCGCAGAGCAGACTGCGAAGGAAGTAAAAGCCAGAAAACAGGACGCATACAAGGAGCTGTTAAAAGGAATCGGAGTGTCTGAAAAGCGATTGTCAGCGATCTTAAAAGTGACAGATTTGTCTTCCATTGAGCTTGATGACGAAGGGAAGATAAAAGACGCATCTAATCTTGAAAACACTGCAAAGAGTGAATGGGCTGATTTTATCGAGACTGAGGGGTCAAAAGGAGCAGAAACTGCTAAGCCACCTGTAAACAATGGCGGTGCAGGAAACGGTGGCGGACTCAGCAGGGCGGCTCAGATCGCTCAGAAACACAATGAAGCTGTGTGGGGCGCAGTAAAGGAGAAATGATATGAGTTTTATTGGGAACGTAGAACAGGGCAAGGCTTATGCACCTGGGTATTTCCTTGCACATGAAGAGTGTGAAAGAAAGACAAGACAGATCGCTCAGAATCATGCACAGGTTGTAACTGGATCAGACGGCTCAAAGCATGTTCCGATGGGAGCATTTTATCCTGCAAACAGTTCTAGTACTGTAGAAGGTATCTTATATGAAGCTGTAGACGTAACGACTGGTGCTATGGCAGGCTCTGTTGTGCTGAAAGGCGTTGTATATCTTGACAGGCTTCCTGCCGCTCCTGCAAGCGGTGTACAGGCGGCTCTTGAGGCAAAAGGATTTACGTTTGTAACAACTGCTCCTGCGGTAACAAGACCGAATTGGACTAACGATTGATTGGAGGGATAAGATATGGCTAGAATTGCATGGGAAAATAACATTTTAGGTTTTATTCCGAAAACAGATTGGCTTGACATCCCGTTCCAGATTCAGAGACCGAATGATCCTGCCGACCTTCTTTTTGGCGATCAGAGAACAGACAATCTCGTAGCAGAGTGGGAGTCTATTGCGGCTGAGTATCAGATTCCTGTAATGGCTCAGTTCCACGGCTTCGATACAGAGTCTCAGACCACGCTGAGATTTCCTATCGACCACCACAACATTGAGAAGGGACTTATCAAGGTAAAGATCAACCAGTCCGAAAGAATGCGTGCTCTGCTTCGTAGTGGCGTTCAGGGCGACACTGCTCTTTATGACTATGTAATCAATGACGGCGTAAGACTTGCGGATCAGGTTGTTACCCGTACTAAGGTAGCAAAGAACGAGCTTCTTGCAACTGGTGAAATTACGATCAAGGAAAACAATCTCGACCTTACAGTTGACTATGGTGTTCCTTCCGCTAACAAGAGCCTCACGCTTGATTTTGGCGCAGGTGCGACACAGGATATTCCTTCTCAGCTTCAGGATATTGTTGATATGGCTAACGCTCAGGGCGTTGTACTCAGTGGTATCTTTACTTCTGGCGCAATGCTTGGGAAGCTCAGAAAGAACGCAGATATTCAAAGAGAGATCAACGGAACTACAGGGGCGGGAATGCTCGTAAGGCGAAGCGATCTTGAACAGTATCTTGCAGAAGAGTTTGGCATTGGTCAGATTATTACCAACGATCTTACATATGGTCAGTCTATGGCTATTAACAGTTCTACTGGCAGACCTGCAGTAACCACGAAGAGATATTATCCGAATGACAAGGTAACATTCTTTGCGAACAACGCAGGTGGCAGACTTGGTATCGGTCTTTGGGGTGATCCGCCCGAAACTGATGTAACTCAGCTTCTTAATGTATCTCAGGCAAACGCTGAAAAGCCGTTTGTTTATATCACGCAGTGGGCTGAGAACGATCCTGCAGTGCTTTGGACTAAGGCAAGCTCCCTGTTTATGCCTGTACTTTACAATCCGAATAGTATCTTCATCGCAACGGCTACAGAGACCGCAGGTGCGTGATGAAATACATTGTAATTAAACGGTTTGCGGACTTAACGGACAACAAATATTTATACGCTGTGGGGGATTTATTCCCTCGCAGTGGTTTAACAGTCTCTGCACAAAGACTTAGAGAATTGTCCAGTACAAGAAATAGAGAAGGCACACCGTTAATTGAGAAGGTGAAAGACAATGAACATGATGACAGAGCTTTGTCAGAATCTCAGAAACTGGTTCGACAGAGATCAAAAAAAGTGGCACGGAAGAGTAACAATTAGTAACAATACTATTACCTCCTTTCAAAATGATAGATTGCAGTCAACAGCCGCCGAACCACTTGAATTGGTAGAGAATCAGTATTTCAGGATTATCGGTTCACTGTTTAATGACGGGGTTCACAAGTATCTTGATCCAGAAGATCAGCTTGTGGATGAAACCTTCTCAGGCTATATTTGGGCGATGGCTGTTCCCCCTGCAGTCATCGCTCTTTGCGATGATATAGAAGACTGGCAATCAAAGTATGGCGGCATAGACGGCGTTTTAATGTCTCCATTTACATCTGAGTCATTTGGTGGATATTCGTATTCAAAAGGCAGTAAGGGCATTTCAAGCTCAGGTTCATCAAATGTTACTTCGTGGAGCGATATGTTTGCGTCACGACTGAACGCTTGGAGGAAAATTTTATGAGTTTACTTGACGAAGCAATGACGGAATGCGTCTTGTTAAATAAAGTCACTCAGTCAGACGGATATGGTGGTTATTACGCAACGTGGTCTGATGGCGCACCGTTTACAGCCGCAATCGTATTGAATACTTCCATGCAGGCAAAGATCGGTCAGCAAATGGGAGTAACTGGTCTTTATACCATAACGACCAAAAAGCAAATGAAATTACAGTTTCACGATGTATTCCGCAGATTAAGTGATAGTAAAATATTCCGAGTTACTACAGATGGAGACGATAACAAGACTCCAGAAAGTGCAACTCTCAATATGAGACAGGTAAGTGCGGAAGAATGGAGCTTGCCAAATGAGTAATAAATGGCAGACACTAGATGATTTTTGGAATGGATTTGGTATTCCTGCATATGATGAAAATTCAGTTCCTGATGAAGCAGAAATGCCGTATATCACATACGGAGCAGTGGTATCAAATTTTGAGAATCCGATCACACTTCTAGCATCTATTTGGTACAGGGAAACATCGTGGAAAAATATAAGCGATCTTGCAGACAGGATCGCACAATATATAGGAAAATCCTATAAAGCTATAAAGATTGACGGAGGATATTTAGTCTTGACGCTTGGATCACCGTTTGCACAAAGAATGGCTGATGAGGATGATTCTGTAAGAAGAATGTATTTGATGGTAGATACAGAGTTTTATACGGAGGTATAGAGATATGGGAATGTTTACAGCAATTTCTCAGGACGCATTTGATGAGTTGCAGATGGACGCAGGAATGCTCTTAAAGACATTCAATCCTGCACAGCCTGCCGCTCCTGCAGATGCGGATATTATCACTGCGACAACTGGCGGTATTACCGTTGAATGTACTCCGACTTATTCGGACTTTGGTGAGGACATCGACAATGTACCGAATAACATGAAGGAGCTGAAGCACCTTGACGGTTGGGATTGTAAGATCAGTACAACTGCTCTTGGCACGACTCCAGAAGCTATTAAACTGTCGCTTGGAGCGGCAGACATTAACGGAAGCGATTCGACAAAGATCGTTCCGCGCAGAGACTTAAATCAAACAGACTTTACCGATATTTGGTGGGTCGGCGATAAGATGGACGGTGGCTTTGTTGCGGTAAAACTTATGAACGCACTGAGCACTGGTGGTTTTTCATTAAAGACCACAAAAAACGGAAAAGGAAATCTGACTCTGGAGCTTACGGGTCACGTTTCCATTAATGCACAGCAGACAATGCCTATGGAGTTCTATTCAACGTCAGGTGAATAAAAGGAGATGATTTATTAGTATGAAGAATCTAGCGAACTGTAAACCGTCAGAGTTTTTAAGACAGACGAACTTGATCAGAAAGTCCGTTGCTAACTGGATTAAGGTAACGGATATAATGAATATCAGACGAAGAAAGCCAGACTTTACTGGAATACCTGAGAGCGATCACGATGCAAGAGCCGCTGTCATGGAAGCTCAGACAAGGGAGAATCTGAATGCTATTTTAGAGTCAATGCTTGAGGAGCATCCTGATGAAACGCTCGAGATTCTTGCGCTTGTATGCTTTGTTGATCCGAAAGACGTTGACAAGCATAGTGTTACAGAGTATCTGGATTCTATTACTGAGATCATTTCCAATAAGTCTGTATTGAATTTTTTTACATCATTGGCACGATTGGATCAGAAGCCTATTTCCGTTGCGTAGAAACAATAAGGCTCGATCTTTTGGAGCTGTTCGGAAGCGGATATGTGATCGACCATTGCATATCCGCTTATAATCTATATACAGAAGAAAAGATTTACAGAATGTATGTCACTGATGTATTAAGAGCAGGGAAAGATTATCCGAGATGGATTGATCTAGTCGAACAGGCTTACGATAGAGATGAAAATACAGAAACAGCGGAAGAAATCGTGTCAAGACTGAGCGAAAGGCTTGATAAGTTAGGAGGTGAAGAAGATGTCGATGCTGTACGACCTGATGATCAAGATAGGAGTTGATACATCAGAGATTGACGAGTCCATGCGTAAAGCAAAAGATCAAGTCAGCGGATTCGGCAATACGGCAAAAGGCGTTTTTGCGGGAAATCTTCTTTACGATGGCGCAAAAAAACTCGGCTCTGCAATCTTTAACTTTGGAAAAGATTCTTTGCAGACGGGTATGAATTTTGATAAAGCAATGTCTCAGGTGCAAGCGACAATGCTGAAAACAAACGAAGAAATGGAAAATTCAATAGGTTCTGTAGATACAGCCTATGGACATTTTGAGGGAAATCTTCGTGAGTTTGCTCAGTTTCTCGGAGAGAATACGGCTTATTCTGCAACTCAGGCGGCTGAGGCGTTAAATTATATGGCTCTAGCAGGCTATAGTACGCAAGAGTCTATGGACATGTTACCGAACGTATTATCCCTTGCGGCGGCAGGAAACTTCGATCTAGCCAAAGCGTCTGATATGGTAACAGATACGCAGACAGCATTTGGAATCTCAGCTGAAAGAACAACGCAGATGGTTGACGAGATGGCTAAGACAGCTTCTGAAAGTAACACATCTGTAGAACAATTAGGCGATGCATTTCTTGTTGTCGGCGGATTGGCTAGAGAGCTAAATGGCGGATTCGTAACACTGGCAGACGGAACAAAGGCTCCTGTTGATGGCGTGCAAGAGCTTGAGATAGCACTAGGAAATATGGCGAATGCAGGCATTAAAGGTTCTGAAGCAGGAACGCATATGAGAAATATGCTTATGAAGTTATCTGGTCCGACATCTGAAGGAACACTAATGCTCGAAGAATTGGGCGTTACTGTCTTTGATACAGAGGGAAAGATGCGTTCTCTGTCTGATATATTCGGCGATCTGAGCGGTGAGTTTGACAACATGACTCAGCAAGGGAAGCTCGAAGCTATTCAGGCGTTATTTAATACAAGAGACTTAGCATCTGCGGAAGCCCTATTGGGATCAATCGAGGGTGAGTATGTAAAAGTCGGAGATGATGTTTATTCCATCGGAACCGCTTATGAAAAGTGGGGAGATGCTATTTATGATTCTTCAAAAGGATTTGAATACGTTCAATCAAGTTGGGACAGTATTGGAGAATCTGTACTTAATGCAGAAGGCGCGGCGTCTCAGATGGCAGATATTCAGCTCGATAATCTCGCAGGAGACGTTACCTTGTTTCAGTCTGCACTAGAAGGAGCTCAAGTCGCAATTTCCGACAAGCTGTCTCCGACATTGAGAAAATTCGTACAGGGCGGAACGAGTCTTATGTCAAACTTCGCTACCACTTTCAAAGAAAAGGGTTTGCAAGGCGTTGTGGACATGGGTGTCGGGCTTATTGATGGATTAGCCAGTAGTATATCAGAATCATCTTCTGAGCTCGTTCCTGCGGCTTTGGATACTATCCTAAAATTCTCTGAAGGTCTCAGAACAAACGCAGGAAAGCTCGTTGACGCAGGCTTAAACCTCGTTATGACGCTTGCACGGGCGTTTACGAGCAATCTTCCTGCTTTTATACGGACTGTACCAAAAATAGTGTCAAATATTGCAGGAGCGATAAACGATAATGCTCCGAAGCTGATTAAAGCAGGAATTGAGATAATCAAAATGCTTTGGCAGGGAATTGTAGATTCCTTCCCTGTATTATTGGAAGAGTTCCCGAATATCATAAGATCAATCTTTGATCTATGGATGGCGGTAAATTGGCTTCGGCTCGGAACGAATATAATCAAGTTCATTGTAAACGGCGTAAAAACAATGGCAAAAGAGTTGCCTATGTATATGGCAAACATCGGAAGAAATGCATTGACATTCCTCAGAAACCTTGACTGGCTAGGAATGGGCAGACTTATTATTCAGCTTATTGTAAGTGGGATCAGCGCATTAATAAGTGCTATTCCAGTCCTTCTCCAGACGATAGGAATGATGGCACTTTCGTTTTTCAGCAATATAGATTGGATTGGTCTAGGAACTTCCGTAATTAATTTTATTGTTGAGGGAATAACTGCACTTATAACATCAATTCCTGATCTTCTTTTGTCGATAGGAAATACAGCATGGAATTACGTTCACAATATTGACTGGAGCGGACTTGGCAATAAGGTAATCAATTTTATTGTAAACGGATTACAGGCATTATTCGTTGATATTCCGAATAAGCTGAAATCAATCGGAGACGATGCGTGGAATAAATTTAAGGACATTGACTGGAAGGGCGTTGGCTCAAAAGTCATTGACTTTATTGTAAGCGGTCTTGCTTCGATCGGTTCGGACGTTGCAACAAAGCTAAAATCCATCGGTGAAGACGCATGGAACAAGTTCAAGGAAATTAGTTGGAGTGGACTTGGTTCTGCTATTATTGACGGTATTATAAGCGGTATTGGTAGCGGTTGGAGCTTGATACAGAAATTGAAAGACCTTGCGGGCGAGGCATTACAAGCGGCAAAAGACAAACTTACCATAAAGTCTCCGTCAAAAGCATTCCGTGACGAAGTTGGTAAGATGATTCCTGCGGGATTGGCACTTGGTGTCGATGACAATGCTTACATGGTTCGAGACGCCATTGATTCACTTGTAGAGCCTTCTGATATTGAATTAGCTGACTATGATTATGACATTTCCTCAACTGGAAATATTGGAAATCAAAAGCAGTATTCAGATGACGAAGCGTGGCTTGTTGAAAGTCCTGAGTTGATAGACAGAGTTGATAGGCTAATCAGTATTCTTGAATACTACCTTCCAAAGAAAACTGTTTTGACAGGTGCGGACTTAACAAATGTCGTATCGAGAAACATAAATAAACAAGTTAGGGAGCTTGAAAGCGTATGGTAAATGATCAGGAAAAATACTTTGTATATAATGGCAAGAAAAGCTCTGATTTTGGCGTTTGGGCTTCCGAGCTTGGTTTATTGGAAAGTCCTGCGAAAAGAGTAGAAGTCATTGAAGTAGCAGGAAGAAACGGCGACATTATCATAGAAGACGGGAGCTATGAAAATGTAAAGTTAAAATTCAAAGACTGCTTTATGATAGAAGACTTCTCAAAGAATTTTAACAGGCTCAAAGCGTTTCTATATAAGCAAAAAGGATACCAAAGACTGGAAACACCTTGGCTTCCAGATGAGTACAGACTTGCGGCTTTTGAGGGTGATATTGAGCCGACAGTAAGAGTATGGGAAGGCTTTGGAAAATTTGATCTGACATTCAACTGTAAGCCACAGAGATTTCTGAAGAGCGGAGAAGAGCCGATTACGATAATACCACCGTATATTTTGTCAGGCACAGTCAGAACGCCTACTTTTACGGGCGACATTGATGTCGACAATACAACTATTACTGTAGTGAAATTTCCTGCAAATCATAGCGGTATTGCACTTACATGGGAGTACGGACAAGAGGGTGGCGAATCGTCAACGTATTCTCTTGGGACAGCTACAGGTGAAGGTTGGAGCTGTACATTCCCGTACAGCTTACCGTTGGATAGTATTTGGAGAATTGAAGCATCGATCGGGGACAACGATTCGTTCGATGATTTCATTTTTGCGATTGACGGAACATTTCTGATAAATGGCAAACGTGTTAATGTCAATGCTTTGTGTGGAAGAAGTATTGAGCTGTACAATCCTACTGGGTTTGAAACTTCTCCGTATATTGAATGTGACGGAGCGATTCTGGGAGTCCAGAGCATAAGAAACTACGATGCTGATGGAAACATGACGGAAACATGGGAATTTACAGCAACAGACTATTCAGCACAAACGACTTCTGCTATCATAGACTGCGAAAATGAATATCTCTATTATGTTGATGCTAACGGGAAAAAACAGAATATTACAGGGCATATTACATTAACTCATGTTGATGGAACAGGCGAAGATTTACCGTTGACATTTCCGAAGCTAGGAGGAGAAAAAACACTTTTCTACTCGTATGTATCATATGCTTATCGAGACTTGTTTGTCCGTATATATCCGAGGTGGTATACGATATGATTCCAAGACTTTACGAATCGTCAGAGACATCTTTTACAACATTTGGAATTTGCCCTTTGCCAGAAACTCTTTCTTGTTCCGTTACTGAAGAGAAAAATGGTCAATATACTTTAGAACTTGCATATCCAAGAAGCGGTATGTGGTTTAGTGAAATAAAAATTGACAGAATCATTCTTGCGACAGCACATGAAGGAGACGAACATGCACAACCGTTCAGGATTGAAAGGATAGAAGGCTCAATAGGAGAAATCGTAACAATATATGCGGTTCATGTGAGTTATCAACTTAACTGGATTATTTTAGAAAAAATGACGAAGTATACCCGTTATGCTGAACAAGCAATGTATCAGATGAAGCGTGATGCTTTAATAGGTGCTTCCTGCCCGTTTGATTTTTACTCCGACATCGGCACAGCACAAGATGCTCCTGTACATATCAGAACAAATGAAGCTACTCCGTTCCGTTCTTATTTAGGCGGAATTGAAGGAAGTGTTCTTGATACATTTGGCGGTGAGTTTGAATGGGATAGATACGATGTTCACTTATGGAAGAACCGAGGTCAGGACAATGGCGTGAAGATTACATACGGCAAGAACCTGATTGGTTTGGATTGGGAGACGGATGTATCCGATACTTATACTTCTGTCATTGCGACCTATACGGGCGAACGAGAAGCTCCGATAAGCAGAAAGTATAATACAATTACAGACTTGCGAGGGTCTTCACTTGCAATCGGTAAATTCTGCTTAACAACTCATACACTTATCGAGGCTACAAGAGTAAGTTCTGCTTCGTCAATGACGAATCGAGATACGATTTATTATTATTCTGGTGATTATTTTTATGGTGGTGCAAACAAGGATGGGACATATGACAGTCCTGTTGGATATGAATATGCTGAAGCAGTCTTTGCACTTGAAGAAATTACCTACTATCAAATAACTGAAGTGACAACAGTGACTTCCGAAAGCAGTATGAACGATCCTGAAAAGATTTATCTGTACAACGGAGATTACTTTTACGGCAAGTATCCGACAGGCGGAACATACAACTCACCGATAGGCGTTGAATCAAAATATGGGTTTGCTGTTGAATTAGGGCAAGAAATTCCGCAAGAACAAGTTTATATGACAAGTAATGTAGCGACTATTGGAGGAGATTTTGCATTCCCGAGGACTATAGTCGTAAATACTTCGAGTGAGTTCGATGGAGTTCCGACATTAGCTCAACTTAATTCATATGCGGCTAATTATGTAAAAGCAAACGCAGTTGTTCCTACAGTCAGTTTCACAATTCAGTTTGTACCGTTATGGCAGAGTGAAGAATATAAGGACTATGTAGATTTTGAAAAGGTAGGATTATGTGACACGGTTCATATCGTATATCCGCCGCTTGGAATTGAATTACAAGCTAAAGTTGTAAAAACAGTTTACAATGTACTTTTAGACAGGTATGATAGTATTGAAGTAAGTACTGCGAAAAAGAATCTTGCTACAACTATTTTTGCAATGGAGAAACAGATCATACGCAATAGTATAACGGGTGGAAATAAAAGGAGCTTGACGAGATGAATGCGCAAATTGTAACAGTTAATTTAATTCCCGACCTTTCCTCTCCTGCGGTGGTAAAGGTCAGCCAGTACGATGTTGGCAGACCGTTGGTGTTCAGAGTCATGGACGGAATGAGCATGGCAACACTTCCGCAGTATTGGTATGCCAAAGTCGAGGGTACAAAGCCGAGCGGATTAGGATTTTCCGAGACTTGCACAATCTCAGGAAGTACGGTCACTGTCAGCACAACCGAAGCGATGACGCAGGAATGCGGACATATAATGACAGAGATTAGCTTCACTCACACGGGCGTTGTAATCGGCACAGCGAACTTCATCCTTGCCGTAGAGCCGTCACCGCATCCCGATGGCACGACTGACGGAACGCAGGAAACGATGGCAAACCTTGAAACGAGGTTGCAGGCAGAGATTGACGACCTTGACAGCAGAATTGACGCAATTGAAGGCGACCAAAGCATCATTGATGACATTGACGCACTAGACGCAAGAGTCACTGCATTGGAGCAGGGCGGAAGCGGTCTGACACAGGCAGAAAAGAACCTGATTCTGACACTATTCAGCAAAGCGGCGTATGCCGATTCCGATGCAAGCACAGCTTACGATGCACTGGAGTCTATGTGGACGACCACAACGAGAACAATCACTTATAACCTGTCTAATGTCGTATCCTCGAATGAAATTACAAGCATCGAGAGCGGACAGCGGTATACAACGGAGTTAGGTGTAAGAAACGGATACACACTTAACACAGTATCAGTAACAATGGGAGGGGTGGACGTTACGGCAAGCACTTATTCAAGCGGAACAATTACGATTCCGAATGTTACAGGCAATATCGTGATTACGGCAACAGCGGTATTAGCGGCGACCAGTATCACAGCAACATATACGCAGAGCGGAACGGTGTATGATACGGCTACGCTCGATTCGCTGAAGGCTGACCTTGTTGTAACTGCTAACTACGCAGGAGGTACTTCCGAGACTGTACCTTCATCCGACTACACGCTGTCGGGAACGCTGACTGAGGGGACATCGACCATTACGGTGACATATGCAGGACTGACCGATACATTCAGCGTTACTGTAACTTCTTCCCGTCCGTCTAATCCATATATTACAGATAATATGACGTTATGGCTTGATGGTATATTCAACACGGCAACAGGTCATGACGCATCGGCAACAACATGGACGAATCTGATTGACAATACACAACTCACGAATGTTGGAATCACTGTCGGTTCTGATGGAATGGTATTCGATGGAACGGCAGGACACGGATTTATTATTGGTGACACTCCATCAAGTCCATCCACAATAGAGGTTGTTCTTGAGGTCACGAATCCTGCCACAACACAGGTGATTCTCGGTGCTTTTGGTAATGACAATAACGGTAATGTAAATGTTAAGTCGAGCAATCTGCTCCACAGAAGAGGTAGCAGTAACGGCGGAGGACATACGCTTTCAACTGGACTTCATACCCATACTTTTGTCGTTGGGACGGCTGAATATGTTGACGGTGTTGCAGTTTCCACATCATCAACAACAATATCAATGACTGTGACTGGAGCGTTCGTAATCGGTAATGCGCTTAACAGTGCTGGCACAGGTCTTACTAGTGGCTCAGGTGCATATCCGCTCAATGGAACGATTAAATGTATCCGATTTTATAGCGATGCCCTGACAGCGCAGGAGGTAGCAAGCAACTTTGCCATTGATGCAACACGATTCGGTATTTCGTAGGTGGTGGTCAAATGAGTGTTTATAACAAGAACGGAACATCATTATCCTCCGTCTATGGAAAGACAGGATCATCGCTGACCGTGGCTTATGATGTCGGCGGAACGCAGGTTTTTGGCGGTGGCGGTTCTGATTATGACGAATGGGAGACGGAATACCAACACACCATCTTGCAGGCGAGAGATGCTTGGAAAGTAGGATACAGAGCAGACAACACGGTTGTTCCCTTGCTCTTTGATACTGACCAGCACGGATATTACAGATACGCTGTTGACTTGTTCGGCTATCTCGGATTGTCGATAAACTGGGATGAAATTTCGGCACATGTAAATCTTGGAGACACATGTGGAGGAACATATACAACAAGACAGTTTAACGAGATGGTAACTTGTTTGACTCCGATTCCTGCATCGAAAAAAATCAATGTATGGGGCAATCACGACATATATGTCTATACAGAAGAAGGGGACGGATCTTCTTATGCGACGCACGCAATAGACAATGATACTTTTACGTATCTGCAAAACACATATTTCAACAACTCGGCATTTGGCACGAACATGAGATATGGGAACAGACAGAACGAGTATATCATTGACAGCGCAAGGGGTATTAAATATGTCGTGATTACAACATGGTACTACGACCAATATGGCGATGTGTATTACAACCCACAGATGTCATATGAAGCTGTCGAGTCATGGATAACGATGCTGTCTGCTGTCGATAATTATGACATTATCCTGCTAATGCATATTCAGCCGTACTATCATTCAGAATATTACATTCCTGCGGTTGACGGGAACGAGGCAGGAATAAAGTCAGGAGCACCAGACCAGAACAACAAGGTGACTCCAAGAACGCAGTTGAATCAGTTTTTTGCAGACAGAAAAGCCAAGACAAGCGGAACGATTGTTGATTTTGATGGAGTAACACATAGCTATGACTTTTCTAACTGCACGAGCGATATATTATGCGCTTTTGCAGGGCATTATCATGGAGACTTGTATCAATGGGACGCAAACGGGACAGTGCCAGTGATTATCCTCGATGCTATGGGATACGACAATCACCCGTTCTACATGGTGAACGTGGACAGAACGAATCAGCTTGTTGACTTATGGAAGGTCGATGACTCACCTACGTTCTACCATTTCCAAGTACCATTTACAAAGGCGGTGAATACATGAGCGGAATATTAAGAGGAACGACACCGAGTCTGAAGCTGAGACTCAAAACTGAGGATTGTCTTGTAACAGACATCGTTGAGCTTGAGGTTGTTGTTTGGAACGGAAACTTCCAGAAGGTATATGGCTTGGACAATGTAACACTGGATTCTGACGCAAACAAAATTGTCATTCATTTTACGGAAGAAGAAACTATGAGAATGGATTCTTCGAAGACCTTAAGATGGCAAATGAGGGCGGAAATGCCAGATGGTAATATTGTAGGCACAAAACAAAGTGACCCTATTGATGTTGAGTTCCTCAAATCCAGAGAGGTGATGTCAGGATGATTGCTCGTACGATAGAGGTGGACTCAGAGCTTACGCCGAACATTATAGAAGCAGACGCAGAATTAAACGATAGAACGATCGAAGCGAATGCAGAGATGTCAACGACAATCGAGCATGTATATGTCGAAGGCGGAGCACTTCCAAAAGGCGGAGTATCAGGAGACGTACTTATGAAGCGATCAGATGGAGACTATGACGCTGAGTGGGTAACACCTGCGACCTCAGCCGAGCAAGACAATACCCGTCCTATTACGGCAGGGGCGGTTTATACGGAAATCGGGAACATTAATGCTCTTTTAGCTACGATATAGGAGGGTATAAATGAGCACAGCGACAGAAATATCAAGATTGACAGATGCGAGAAATACGATCAGAGACAAACTGATCGAGATGGGCATGGCGACCAGTACGAGCAAACTGGACGCTCTTGCAACAGCTATTGACGGTATCACAAATCGTGGGGCGGTCTCTGCGACTGTTCAAGAGGGAGATACATATACAATCCCTGCAGGTTATCACAACGGCTCTGGAACGGTATCAGGCGTGTCAGGTGGTGGCAATTACACCTTGCAGAGCAAGACTGCAACACCTACAAAGAACACGCAGAGTGTCACTCCAGACAGCGGTTACTACGGTTTAGATTCCGTTACGGTCAATCCGATTCCAGAAGCCTATCAGAATGTATCCGCAGTTACAGCAGGAGCGGCGGACGTACTTGCAGGAAAGATCATTGTTGATGCGACTGGAAATTCCGTCACTGGTACAATGCCGAATATCGGGGCGGTTTCCAAAGTACTTGACGCCACAAGCAATAATCAGTCTTATACAGTTCCTGCAGGCAAGCATAGCGGAACAGGTACAGTCAGCATTGTTCTGGAAGAAAAAACAGTTACTCCGAGTGCATCATCGCAGAATGTTACTCCGACAAGTGGAAAGGTGCTTTCAAAAGTTACAGTTAATGCTATTCCTTCCAATTACGGAGATACGACAGGCGACACAGCGGCGGCGGCGGATATTTTAGCAGGAGTAAAAGCACACACAATCGTGAATAATGTTGCAACACAGGTTACGGGTTCAATGGTAGACCGCGGAACGGTTACGGCAACGATTGACGGACTGACCACGACAAGCTATACGATCCCTGCAGGTAAGCACTCTGGATCAGGCACAGTAAGTCTGACGAGCGACATTGAGGATGCACTGGCGGCTATATAAGGAGGTGTCCATATGAGCATCTCTTCAGAGATCAATAGAATCTCGCAAAATGTATCTGATTCACTTACAGCGGTAGCGGCAAAAGGAGTCACAGTTCCGAGCGGTGCAAACAGCGATGACCTTCCAACACTGATTGCATCAATTCAGACAGGCGGTGGCGGTACTCCTGCCATATCTGTTGTGGACACAACCGACTCACATGGCGGAACGATTAGAGAAATAACTGCGCTCGACATCTCCGACACCACAGCAATCGCATCGGATGTGGCACAGGGAAAGTACTTCTATACTGCACAAGGTGTTAAGACCGCAGGAACTGGAAGCGGTGGAAGTCCGTCAGCTACACAGCACAGCATATACTTCGAGTTTACGGACAATACGAACACCACTATCACTGCATACTATGACGATTCATTCATATCCAATGCAATCACAGCGACAACTCCGACTACATACGGGGGTAAGACTGTCAGCCTTGCACAGCTTGATGGGGTAACGTGGTATGAGCCTGCTGACATTCCGCTGAATACGCAGTTGATTGATTATACATCTGTCACTACTGGATATATCATTAACGGCAACACGGGCGAGGTCGAAGCTAACGAAAACGGTGCTTGCTCGGATTTCACAGAAATCGACCCGTCCATGACATTCACATATATTGGGTATCAGTGGTGGGATGCTGCATTCTATGACAGTTCCAAAACATATATAAGCGGATTTACACAAAGGGACTATGCGGACAGCACTGATTCGCAGGATTGCGCACATGGTACGCTTACGCCGTCAAGAATCCCATCGAACGCTACATATATCCGTATAACATCATATGCGTGGGACATTGCGCAGTATATGTCCTTAATCCGCACATCATAGGAGGTGACTCATGGCAATATCAAAAATCATATTAAACGGAGTCACCCAGATGGATTTGACGGGTGATACAGTAGTAGCTGACAAGCTCTTGTCACCATACACGGCGCACGGAGCGGACGGAGAACCTATTACTGGCACATCTACCGCAATCGTTCCGACAGGTACAAAGTCCATCACCGAGAATGGCACTGGCATTGATGTCACGCAGTATGCAAGTGTTGACGTTGCTGTTCCGACTGGCACAAGCAAAAACGTGCAGGTGGTGCAGGGCACAACACGAACCACTTCGTCATCAATGACTGCCATCGGCGCAGAAATGACCGTGTCCAAGACGGGCACATACGATGTCTACTGGACGGGTGTCCGCACTAACACATCGGGTTCGTACACCTTCGCAACACAGCTTTACATTGACGGAACGGCATACGGGTCAGAGAACACGACATGGAGCAATCATGTCCAAAATGTGCATCTGTCAAATGTATCTCTGACAGCAGGTCAAAAACTCCGAGTCTACGGGCGTGAGTCGAGAAACTCGTCTTACTATATGTATGCAGGCACTTTAATCATTGTAGAAGCATAAAAAGGGCGGTGGTCATATTGGAGCACGATGAGTTAGAAGAATATATATCAGACGAAATTGATTCGAGGTATTCCATAACAGGGATACCGAACTGGCACGAAAATGCTAACTATGTAGTTGGCGACTTAGTAAAATTTAACGGAGCGATCTACCGTTGCAAACAGTCTCACATTTCTATTCATGACTGGATACCTACGGCGACACAAGCTCTGTGGGTAAAAACAATGGCGGAGGTATAAAAGCATGATTATCCAGATTGTAATGACAGTTTATTCAGTTCTTTTCCCTTTACTGGTTGGATACATCATCAAACTGTTGAAAGATCAGAAAAAGGAAAGAGACGCAAACGCAAGAGGTACAATGCTTCTGCTCCGTGTGCAGTTGATTGAGTATCACGACCGATACACAGCAAAAGGAACGATCCCGTCATACGCTTATCAGAACTTCAAAGATATGTATGCCGCCTACCATGATCTCGGTGGCAATGGCATGATTGAGAAAATGAAACAGGAAGTTGATGATTTAGACCTTGAGCGAAAAGGAGGAGATTGAACATGAACACGAAGATTCAGCCAGACACTATAGCAAGGACAATCGTTCTTGCACTTGCGCTCGTAAATCAGATTTTTGCAATCTTTGGCAAAGGAACAATCCAGATTGCAGAGAATGACATCTATCAAGTTGTTTCTCTTGTCTGGACTATTGGATCAGCACTGGTAGCGTGGTGGTACAATAACAGCTTTACCAAGCACGCAATCAGAGCGGACGATTATTTAGCATCGCTGAAGAACGGCAGTCAGGAGGGTTAATATGGCTGTATTAAAAGGTATTGATGTATCTGCATGGCAAGGCGTCATTGATTGGGAAAAAGTAAAGGAGGCAGGAATCAAATTCGCCATTCTTAAAGCAGGAGGCTCTGATGATGGTGTTTACACTGACAGCAAGTTTGAAAGAAACTATTCCGAATGCAAGCGCCTTGGAATTCCAGTAGGTGCTTATTGGTTCGTAGGCAAAAGCTGTATTACATCAGCAGACGGAACAGCAGATGCCGAAAGGTTTATTAAGCTCCTGAATGGAAAGACGTTTGAATATCCTGTATACATGGATTGCGAGGTAACTCCTGCGAGTCAGAAAAAAGGTGCAACTGATGCCGCTATTGCATTTTGCAAGGCTCTTGAAAAAGCAGGATACTATGCAGGAATTTATGGCTCAACCTATTCGACATTCCAGAGCCGACTTGATGATTCAAGGTTATTAGGATATGCTCATTGGGTTGCACAGTATGCAAGCTCTTGTCAATATTGGGATTCATACGGAATCTGGCAGTATTCGTCTGATGGATATGTAGCAGGAATAGCAGGACGCACTGATATGAATCTTTGTTATATTGATTATCCTGTTATCATCAAAACAAAAGGTCTTAATGGCTTCAAGAAGGCATCTACAAGCTCCGAGAAGGTGCAGACCGCCACAAAGACAAATAAATATAAACCGCTTACAGTTGATGGCTTATTCGGCGTTCAGAGCGTTAAAATGGAGCAGACTATGCTGAATGCAGAACTTGGTCTGAATATGCCAGTTGACGGCGTGGAAGGAATTGTGACAAATAAGGCAAGACAGCAATTCATAAACAAGTGGATTGCGAAGCAGAATCAGAAGTGAGATTGATATGGACGAAAACAGGAATGTACCCTATATTGTATATGAGTCAGCTATGGTGCGTGCTGAGAGGACGATTAAGAAGCTTACGATAGTTGCCCTTGTTGCCTTAGTGTTAATGTTTATAACAAACCTAGCTTGGATATATGAATGGACAATGTTCGATACATATTCATACTCATATGCTCAGGATGGGCAGGGTGTAAATAATGTGAATCTCGGAAGTCAAGGAGATATATTGAATGGCACAGAGAGTACGAATCAGAGTGAGACGGAGACGGAGCGGAAGTAGGGGCGCAAAGGTTCGGAAGAGAAAAAGAAGATGATCGAATATGATTTAAGTCGCTCCGAAGTCGAGCATCTTATTAACGAATGGATATTCTCAGAGAGAGATCGGAGAATATTAAAAAGAAGGTTGCTTGACGGTATCTGCTACGAACCACTTGCGGAAGAGTTTGATCTGTCTGTGAGACAGACAAAGAACATAGTTTACAAAGGTGAACAAAAGATTTTCAGACACATAAAGCCTTGATTTTATCAAGGCTTTTTTGTTGTTAAAAAAAGATGAAAAAAATTCAAAAATGGTATTATAAAAAAATCTTATAATCTTTGCTTGATTGCACGAAAATAGCCTTATAAGATGCACTCTGAGTTCATTCTCAGGGTGCTTCTTTTTTATTACAATAAACGAAAAAGGAGTGCGATATGCAGAAGTATATTGATAGATTAATTAGATGCAATTACAGCAGGGAAAAGGCGGAATCAGCCTGTTATGATATATGGCTCAACTGCGGTTATGTGTCGTTGGTTCTTTTTGTAGATCAGATCGAAAGTGAGTTCAAAAATGTGGATTGAGTTCAACAATTATTTCATGGAATCTTTATGAGCGTATTTCCATATATAACCTCTAGAAGATTTACATTCGCCAATGCAACATGATTTTATTTGAGCTTTCGGAATCCCTGTTATTTCAGATGCGATAGATGTACTTATATATCGTGCTAGTATTTGACCAGATGGCAAGTATTGTTCGACAGGATTGCTTTTCGTAATCATAGAACGGAATTTAGCAGTGCCGTAATTATTATTATACAAAACCGTACACCATTCGAGATTTTCAACAGAATTGTTTTGTTTGTTTTCATCTTTGTGATTAATGTGGGGATAGTTATTCGGATTATCAATAAATTCAGTTGCAACGATTCTATGAACTAAAAATTTATGTCTAGTTTTTCCATCGTAAAGAGTAACTTGACAATATCCATTTGAAGATATTGACGGCTTCAAAATGTATTCGTCAGGCATCCCTGCACGTTTCCATTTCCTGAAACTTTTTATAAGACCAGTATTGCTTACTTGATAAAGACCTTCATAGCCAGAAATATCTTTCCAAACTTCTTTCATAATTACCTCCATATTTTTTTATTTTATTATATCACAGTCGCCGAGAAATGACAAGCAAAAAGGAGATTAACCAATGTGGACATATTTCAACAATAATCCTACTTCTCGCATGGTTGGAGATTGTTCGATTCGTGCGCTCAGTCTTGCCCTTGATACGGATTGGGAGAACGCATATTTAATGTCAGCAATAAACGGCTATAAGATGGGAGACATGCCAAGCTCTAATTCGGTATGGGGAGCGGTCCTCAGGCAGAACGGATTTTACAAGCACGTTATTCCGAATACCTGTCCAGACTGCTATACCTTTGAGGACTTCGCAAAGGAACACGGAGAAGGTGTCTATGTTATCGGTACAGGATCGCACGTTGCAACAGTGATTGATGGAGTCTTATATGACGCATGGGACAGCTCACATGAGATTCCTGTTTTCTATTGGTCAAAGGAGAGTGAGTAAATGGCTTATCAGTTTCCAGTAGGTTATCAGCAAATGTATTATCCGCAGTATAATGGATACAATCCTAGTCAGATTCAGAACAATCAACAGAATCAAGGGTCAGGAATCATCTGGGTGCAGGGAGAAGCAGGAGCAAAGAGCTATCTTGTAGCTCCGAATACAACAGTACAACTTTGGGATTCCGAGTCTCAGGTGATCTATCTCAAATCTGCGGACGCAAGCGGAATGCCTTCGATGCGGATCATTGACTATACAATCCGTGACAATACATCTCAGAACGCCCCCATTACCTCAAAAAGCGATTTTGCCACCAAAGACGATATTTTATATATCCAAAAGCAAATAGACGAAATAAAGGCTATGAGAGCGTCAGGAAAGGAGAGACAGCATGAATCCTCTGTACAGCGCAACAGTTCAAAACAATAATCCTTTAATGGCGAGCTTGAAAGCACTTCAACAGAATCCGATGCAGTTTTTGGCTCAGCGCAGATTGAATATTCCTCAGAACATACAGAACGATCCAAATGCGATCATTCAGCATTTAATGAACACGGGGCAAATATCTCAGGAAAGATATAACATGGCTTCGCAGATGGTAAACAGAATGCGGAATCAAAGATGACAGGCTCAGCGTACGGGAGCTTTTCATAGCAACTCATAAACTGGCTATCAAAAGAGATAGTCACTGACCGCATATAATTAGCGGTAGAAAGGAAAACACTATGGCATTAACAGATGGTAACGGCGGCGATATGGTTATGCCCGTAGCACCTATGTACGGTGGCGGAAATGGCGGTGGCTTCGGCAACTTCGGCGGTGACTGGGGTTGGTAAGTGGATTTGCCAACGTTAAATTGCGGGATTAAGCGGGAAGGCTGAAATGCTAATCCGAACCGAAGGCTATACTAAGTGTAGTCAGGGGCAACGCATAGGGAGTGAAAAGATATAATCTCCCCACGAGACCGCAACAACAGTTGAATATTGAATATAAAACATGATATAATGACTGAAAAGGGATAATCCTAAAAAGGAGGTTATATCATGGGATTTAAGACATTTACACTTGACGATTATGAAATCACTAAAGATGGTAAGGTTTTTAACAAAAAATGGAAACGGTATGTAAAGCCACAACCAAATGGAGCAGGATATTTAAGAGTGCATATTGCAGGAAAAATGTATTTTGTTCATAGACTTGTTGCTGAAAAATATATTCCAAATCCAGAAAAAAAGCCACAAGTGAATCATAAGGACGGGAATTATCTTAATAATTGCGCCGATAATCTTGAATGGGTTACAAACCGTGAAAACTCCTTGCACGCATTATATAATGGTATGATGCACATTGAGGAACGACACCCGATGGCAAAATTAAAACGAGATGATGTAGTATTTATAAAATCTCATCCCGAGATGTCAAAAAAAGAACTTGCCGAAAAATTCAATATTTCACCTAATACCATAAATGATATAAGAAACGGTAGAACGTGGAAAACTGTTGAAAAGATATGCTGAACTTACACGAATAAGTAAGTGTAAGAAGTAAAGGATAAAAAGCCTTTACGATAACATAATTGTAATCCTGCTCCTGCTCATTGCAGGTAACGGATGGGGCGGCTTCGGTGGATTCGGCGGAGGCGGTATGGGCGGTTTTGCCGCAGACGGCGCAATGCTGTACCCGTGGATGAATCAGGCAAATCTGACTTCTGACGGATTCCAGAATCAGCTTATGAATGACAATATCACTTCCATTCGTGATGGCGTTCATGGTCTGTCCACTCAGCTTTGTAACTGTTGCTCCGATGTGCAGATGAGTCTTGCCAACGGATTCTCAGGAGTAGAACAGGGAGCGAACGCAAGACAGATTGCGAATATGCAACAGGCATTCGGTTTACAGACAGCAATGTCTCAGGGATTCAATCAGATCGGCTCTCAGTTTGCCGATTGTTGCTGTGAGAATCGTCTCGGACTTGCTGACCTCAAGTATACCGTTGCGACAGAAAACTGCGCTGACCGCACTCAGTCTATGATGAATACAAGAGACATCATTGACTCCCAGACTCGTGGTACGCAGGCGGTTCTTGATAAACTCTGTCAGCTTGAGCTTGACGGCGTGAAGGCACAAGTAGATGCTAAGAATGACCGCATCGCAGAATTGACTACTCAGCTCAATATGGCGAACCTTGCGGCGTCTCAGAGCGCACAGAACGCTCTTATTCAGCAAGGATTCTCTAATGAGGTTGACGCACTTTATAACAGACTGAACACCTGTCCTGTTCCGACAACTCCTGTATATGGAAGAACTCCGATCTTTACCTGCAACAACGGCGGTTGCGGATGCGGAAATAACTTCTAAAAAGGAGGCGCACTATGGCTTGTGAATTTTTGTATAATCCGATTCAGGAAGTAGCTCTTAATGCTCCTATCCTGTTTGATACATCTATTCCCTGCACTCGTGGTAACGTATATCACGAAGGCAACACGGGGAATTTTATTCTCAAAGGTGCGTCTGGCAATGGTAATTGTTGTAATCAGTTTGCTCAGTATCAAGTTACGTTTAATGGAAATATTGCAATTCCAGAAGGTGGAACGGTTGCGCCAATAGCAGTTGCGATTGCTGTCAATGGAGAACCGAGACTCACAAGCAGAGCGATCTTCACTCCTGCGGCAGTTGAGGACTTCGGGAATGTAACAAGTACAGCGATCATCAAAGTTCCGAGGTGCTGTTGCTTCAGCCTGAGCGTGGACGCAGTTCCTGCAACGACTGATCCGACAGTAACTCCCGCTCCTGTGGTCGAAGTACAGAACGCAAATCTGACAATTACAAGAATTGCCTAGGAAGGAGGATATGTCGTGCATAAATTATATGAGTTAAAAGAAAAGCTGATGAATGAGCTTGAGGATTATGCCGATAACGGTAAATTCTCAAAAGATGATGTCGAAGCTATCAAATACACAGCAAGTGCGATCGACCATATTTGTAATATTGTAGAACGTGCAGATGAGGAATACAGCGGTATGATGATGGACGGCTCCTATGAGGGGGGTTCTTACCGTGGTGGTTCATATGAGGGCGGCTCTTATGCCCGTGGCGGTCGTGGTGGTCGTTCATATGCTCGTGGTCGTGGTAGAAATGCAAGACGTGATAGCATGGGCAGATACAGCTCTGAGGGCTATTCCAGAGCCTCTGAAGGCATCGTAATGGAGCTTAGAGAGCTGATGGATGATGCTCCAGACGAAAGAATCCGCTCAGAAATTCAGTCTCTCATTCACAAAGTAGAGAAGATGTAAGGAGGTGCGCCCTTGATTACGGAACAAGACCTTATTGAAGCGATTGCAGAGTGTCAAGGGCAACGCAATCCGAACGCTAATACCTGTATAAAACTGGCGGCATACTATACGATATTGAATAATATCCGAGAAGAAAAACCACAGGAAACAGAAAGACCGTCTTTGCAGTATTCGTTTTCAGCGGGAGATACAATCAAGTACGAAGGTGAGAGCGAGTTCGCAAAAGCGATCTACGGGAAAACAACTGACGAGATCATATCCACTATGGACGAGTTGATGCAGACTTTGCAAGTGGTGAATCCACCTTTATACAAAAGCGTCATAAGAAGGATTTGACAAGCAGTTAAAACCGTGTTATATTGGTATTGCGATATGAGCATGTTTTTACCAGTTTCCATCAACAAAAACACGCAAGAGAGGCGGCAGAGCAATCTGCCGCCTTTTCTTTTTTTGAAAAAAATAAAAAAACTTCAAAAAAACACTTTACTTTTTCTTTTTATAGGTGTATACTATAGTTGAAGGAAGGGAGATGACCTAATCGAAGAGGAGAATATATTACAGGACGAATTATTGAAATCGTTCATGCTCATTGCTACAGGATAAGACTTACAGGTGGAGAAATCTGTTATAGAATGGAGACAGATATTGAAGAGAGGAAGGAATGAAATGAAATTTACAGCAACGTTTTGGAGAAGCAATCCGCAGTTGAAGAGCGGTGGTTATTGGACGGAAAGAACGATTGAGGCAAAGACAGTTGGACAGGCGGCAAAGAAAGCTCACGAAATCGAAAACAAATGCGTTTACGGTAGTATGACGTTAAAAGGGATCAAAAGATCGGAATGATCAGAAAGGATAGAAATGAGAAAATTCATTCATGAGTGTGTCGGTTGCAGTAGCATGGGCTTCCCTTGTATGGGTCGCACCTGCAAGCAGGGCTATATAGAGAAGATTTGCGATTGGTGCAAATACGAGGTTGATGAGCTTTACAAGTATGACGGCGACGAGATTTGTTCGGACTGCTTACTTTCCGAGTTGGAAATGACAGAGGAGGATGATGATTACGAGGTAACATATCTGGTAAACGGCGAGTGGCTGACAGAAAGTGATGCGTTATTTGAATTTGAAAAAGTAGACGAATCAGAACCAGTGGATTGTTACGGCGGTTGTGGATATTGATTACAGAGCTGAGCTAACGGCTTGACGGGCAGAAAGGAATCAAAAATGACAGATTGGAGCTATTACGAGAAGTTTGAAACAGTTAATGAAAAGTATCTTCCTGCTATGGGGCAGGGGGATACAAAGGCGACACAGATTTGCACAGCCGTAAACAAGCTGATCTACAAATGGTATAATGATGGAGACATCTACGATAATACCTGCTATCTTGACGGATGGCTAAACGATCTGAGCAGTTATGCGAATTGGCTCGAGATGTACGCTGATTGCGGAGAAATCCTCAGCGAGATCAGCTCTTGTTGGGACGGAAATGATTACGAGGATATTCTAGTAAGACTTGCAGACAAATGCCTTGATGCCGAATATCTCGAGAAGATGAACGCTGAGCCTGCAGTCGGTAGCATCTATGATTGCGAAGGGTCTTTCAGATTTGAAGAGTACAACGATGATTATGATGAAGAGGAGGAGTGGTAATGACAGAGCAACAGATCATCGACTATCTGAAAAACGAGTTCAAAAACAGGAATATGAGCGTATACAGTTCTGCAAGTAAAATCGGATATCGGTCACAAACGATCTACAGTTGGTTCAGATGCGACACTCATATAACTCTGGATGGGCTTACGGACATATTGGCGTTATTTGATAAGATTTTAGTTGTTCGTGACAAGAACGGAAAGTATCACAAAGACATCCTTAAATACTTAGAGAAGGCTGTTCACGGAAATGAAAAATGGGTATACGCATTGTTCATAAAACCGAAGTATGGCAAAGACAATATAAGGCTATGGACAACTGGACAAAGAGGAATAAAAATTTGTATTCTTATTGAAATTCTGAATGTTCTGGACGCTAAATTGACGATACTGAAAAGAGGCAAAAAATGACAGCACCGTGTAAAGATTGCAAAGAAAGACACGACATATGTTGGAAGGAATGTGAAAGGTATCTCAACTATAAGAAAGAGGTGAAAGAAATCAAAGAAAAAATCAGAGAAGAAAGAAAACGTGTTAGCATGGAGCACAAAAGGGCGTCAAGAGTAAGAGCGATCAATTATTCAATAAAAAATAAAAAAAACACTTTACTTTTGTTTTAATTAGGTGTATACTATACTTGTAAGGAAGATATTTCTTGAACGAAAGGGAGGAATCAAAAATGACAAATCTTGAAATCATCTTAACAGAGTGCGAACTCAATGGTATCACCGAACTTGTTGACACATATCAGGGATGGGCTAGAAACGGCAAGCAGGTCAAGAAAGGATCAAAGGCTCTTTTCCAGACAAGAATCTGGAAGCCCAGAAAGAACACAAAATCAACTGTAACAGAGGATACGACAGAGGAAGAATTGAAGTCAAAATTCATTATGGTTAAGGCTTCATTCTTCGGGCTTAGCCAAGTAGAATAAAGCACAAGCTGACCTATCGGCTATACGGGGAGAAGGAGTTAAATGTACACACAAAATCAATATAAAGCGAGTATGAAGTATGATGCTTTAAATACACGGCAGATAAAGATGAAGCTGAACATAAGAACAGATGCGGATATTCTAAAAAAACTGGATTCTGTATCAAACAAGCAAGGATATATTAAAGCCCTCATAAGAAGGGATATATATGAGAACAAAACAATCTAAGGAGGAAACAAAATGAGTGAAAACAAAAACATCTTCTATCGCATGAGCAAGATCACGCAGGACATTTCTATGGTGGCTAAGAACCTCGAGGTTGGCTACGGGAAAAGCAGGTATAAAGCTGTAGGAGAAGCCGATGTATTAGCCGCTGTGAAGCCGTTAGAAGCCGAGAACGGAGTGTATAGCTATCCGCTCAGCAGGGAGATCGTTGACAGCGGAGTTTTAACGACAACTGGCTATGACGGCAAAGAGAAGAACCAGATGTACATGAGAATTAAAACCGTGTACAGATTCATCTGCATTGACAATCCGAATAGCTATATTGATATTGAGAGCTTCGCAGATGGCGTTGACTCTCAGGATAAGGCTTGCGGAAAGGCTATGACTTATGCTGATAAATACGCTCTTATGAAGGCTTATAAGATCATTACTGGTGACGATCCAGACCAGAACCTTTCTGAAGAGCTGAAGACAAAGAAGCGCATGGAGAGTGCTTATCCTTCAAGAGCTGAGATGGAAAAGTTTGTTGCTGAGAACTACGATACGGAGAACCTTACAAAGATTCTTAATTACTACAAAGTAAATTCTCTTGGCGAGCTGAAGCTCGAAGAGCTGATTGTTTGCTATAATAGGAAAAAGAAATGAAGTTCACGGGAAAGCTCCTGTCCGTCAACAGAGATTGGCGGACGGGAGAATATAACATCGTTTTTTCAGTGAATGAGGAATCTGCGCTTCCAGAGATTGAGAAGATACAGAATCTTGAAAAACTATCGATTGAAGCAAAGCAATACAGAGTGAAAAGGTCGCTCGATGCGAACGCACTTCTTTGGGCTTGCCTTTCCGAGATCGCTGTTGCACTTAGAACCGATAAATGGGACGTATACTTGACGATGCTGAAGCGTTACGGGAAGTATACTTACATCTGTGTAAAACCGAATATCGTTGACGCTGTAAAGGCTCAGTGGAGAGAATGTGAAGAGATCGGAACGATCAATATAAACGGGCAGGAAGCAGTTCAGCTCCTTTGTTATTTTGGGAGCAGTACATACGACACAAAAGAAATGTCCGTATTGATTGATGGAGTTATCTCTGAGATGAAGGAAATGGGATTGCAAACTCCAGAATCAAAAGAAGTAAGAAGGGCTATGGAAGAATATGAAAAGCATCATTCAGTCTGAAAAAGTATGTTTCTTTTGTGGTTCTGAATACAATCTTGAAAAGCATCATTGTATTCATGGCACGGCAGGGAGAAGGCTTGCGGACAAATACGGTCTGACCGTATACCTTTGTCCTGCTTGTCACAGAGGCTCTAACGGCGTTCACGGGCGTGACGGAGCACCACTCGATAAAATACTTAAACAAACAGCTCAAACCGCTTTTGAGGGCAAATACGAGCGTCAGAAGTGGATGGAAACATTTGGCAAGAACTACTTATAGGAGGAAGTATGAATATTTATGAATTAACATCAGAGTATATCAATCTTTTGGCATTAGCAGAAGACCCTGACACCGATCTTGATGAACTTTCATACGCAATGGAAAGTATCAGCGGAGAAATCGAGGACAAAGCAGATGGCTATGCGTCAGTTATTTCAAGAATAAACTCCGACATTGATTCTATCTCAGTGGAGATCAAAAGACTGCAGGAAAGAAAAAAGTCTTTTGAAGCAAGAGCAGATCGTATCAAGAACACTCTCATGGAGTCCATGAACGCAATCGGAAAGAAAAAGATTCAGACGGCAACACATACCTTTACGGTTGCGAAAAATGGCGGAAAGATTCCAGTTGTAATTTCTCCGTTTTACAAGGCGGATGATATTCCAGTTGAGTATAGAAATGTCAAATACGACTTTAACAAAGACGCAATCCGAGATGCACTCGAAAGTGGAGAGATTCTTGATTTTGCAATACTCGGAGAACGTGGAGAATCACTCAGGATCAAATAGAAAGGAATTGACAATGGCACAAAGAGAATATGGATATAAAAATGTTAGCAGTGAGAACGGCACATTTAGTTGTCATGTAAGAAAGGAAATCAATAACAAATTAGACATATATTGCAGGATCAATGGATTTAATAAAACTGCATATGTCAACAATTTGATTGAATCTGATATGAATGAGAAATTTAATAAGTTAAGGGAGGCTCAAAAGTGAATCAATTTAACGGCATCGGGAATCTTACAAAAGACCCAGAAGTAAGGTACACGCAGGGTTCAAATCCTGTATGCGTTGCAAGATATACGCTTGCTATCAGCAGAGCGGGAGGAAAGAACGAAACAGATTTTCTGCCATGCGTATGCTTCGGAAAGACTGCTGAGTTTGCAGAGAAGTATTTAAAAAAGGGAGTGAAGGTCGGAGTATCAGGAAGAATCCAGACAGGAAGCTATAAGAATAAAGATGGAGCAACGATCTACACGACAGACGTTGTTGTAAACTCTCATACATTCTGTGATAGAAAAGCAGAAAGCACAGAGAAAGCAAAAGAAAGCAATGACGGATTTATGTCCATTCCAGATACACTTGATGACTCTTTACCTTTTGCATAAGGAGAAGTTATATGAGAATTTTACTCGATGATATTGCTAATATTCCAGAACGTAAGCATTCACAGGATGCAGGACTTGATCTCAAAAGTCCGAAAGGAAAATCTTACGCAGTTCCGCCGAGAGGTCGTGTCTTTATCAATACGGGAGTTCATGTCGAACTCCCGAGGGGATGTGTCGGACTGATAAAAAGCAGGAGCGGATTGAATCGTGACGGCTTGCAGGTGGAAGGAGTCGTTGATGAAAATTATCGTGGCGCAATCGGTCTTACGATTTACAACCACTCTGATCAGATGTGGCTTATCACTCCAAACGAAAGAATTGCTCAGCTTGTTGTCGTTGAATGCCTTTATCCAGATATTGAGATCGTTGACGAACTCAGCGAAACAGACAGAGGAGAAAGCGGATTTGGGAGCACTGGCAGGTGAGTAAGTATCACAGCGTTAGAACGTCTGTAAACGGCGTTATTTTCGACAGCAAGAAGGAATCTAGAAGATACTATGAACTTATATGTTTAGAGCGTTCTGGGGCTATATACGGGCTTCAGAGGCAGGTAAAATACATTCTTATTCCTGCGCAGTACGAGGAATGCAATGAGGTATACAAAAAAGGAAAGATGAAAGGTAAGAAGAAAAAAGGAAAACTTCTTGAAAGGGAATGTTCCTATATTGCCGACTTTGTATATCAGGAAAATGGAGATACTGTCGTTGAAGATTGCAAAGGGATGAGAACAGAAGCATATAAGATCAAGCGAAAGCTCATGCTTTATATTCATGGAATCCGACTGAAAGAAACATAAAAAAGTTCTTTACTTTTTCATATAAAAAGTGTATACTAAAGTTAGTGAGTTTGTCATGCTCACTGGAGATTCCTTTCTTTCAATAAAGGGGAGTGGTCTTTATCTTTTTCAGCCACTCCCCGAACGAAAGAGATCATATCCGCATTGCGGATTGATATATAGTGTCGGTTGTGGAGTGACGGTCTACGATCGGCGGTAACTTCATAATCGACACAGAGACCTGTATTTGCGGAAGCCGTCACCTTCCCAAATGCAGGTTTTTTCATTCAAGGAGAATATATGTCAGTAATAAGAGTACAGAAGAATCGAAATTACACAGTAATGAGCAACGTGCATTTGAAGGATGTTCGTCTGTCACTGAAAGCAAAAGGACTTTTGTCTATGATACTGTCTCTTCCAGATGATTGGACGTATTCCGTCAATGGACTGGTATCTATATGCAAAGAGAACGAAACAGCCGTTAAAACGGCTCTGAGCGAGCTTAAACAGCATGGATACCTCAGGGTCACTAAGCTGAAGCCGAACGAAACAGAAAGCGGAAGATTCGAGTACGTGTACGATGTATTTGAAGAACCTCAAGCTGAAGAAATTCAAATGGAAGAAAAACAAGGTATAGAAAATCTACCTGTAGAAAACAACGCTCTATATAAAGAGACTAAGAAAACAAATACTAAAGAATTAAATACTAATAGATTTAATACCGACTATCATAAAATCGTTGATCTGTACCATGAGCATTGTCCTTCACTTCCGAAGGTTGTAAAGCTGACTGAGGCAAGAAAAAAATCCATACGGGCAAGACTGAAAACCTATACAGAGAACGACCTTGCTATTGCTTTTGATAAAGCAGAAGAAAGTGATTTCTTGAAGAAGGGTTCGGGAACATGGAACGGAGCTTCCTTTGATTGGATTCTGAATGAGCGCAATATTGTAAAGATTCTCGAAGGCAATTACGACAACAGATCAAAAAGCGATCTTGACACGTTCTATCAGATGGCAGACGGTTGGGCGAAAAAAAATTAAAAAATTTCAAAAAAACACTTTACTTTTCATTTTAATAGGTGTATACTATGTTTAGAAAGTTAAATCACCGATTGAAAGGGAGGAAAAAGAAATGACATTTAAGGTTTTGACACAGCTTGTATCAGACGAGTTCAACAGAGCGGTAAAGGAAGGCGGTTTCGATAATTTCAAAGAAATGAAGAGATGCTACGATTGGGAAGCGTCTGACATAAGGGGCGAGGTTGATTACATCGTAACAGATTTGTTAAACAAAGAATACGATACATATGTAGAAAAGAACGGGAGCAACGCAGGATATATCAGCATTGTACAGTACGATGATGGAACTTTATATGATATGGTCAATAACGAGGAGATGACATACGGACAGTTTAAAAAGGCTGTATTTGCAAATGTGAGATAGTCGAAACGGGCGCAAGCCCGTCAGCAGGAGACGACCTACCTGCTCTGAAGATGACAGGTCAGAAAGGAATAAGAAATGACAAGACACGAGATTGAGAAGAAGTTAACGCAGATGGTAGAGGATTTGCTCAAATTCTATCATGCAAATGTTCCGAACGGAGGGAATCTGAGCATTGCAGAAGTAACCACAGAAAATGGCACAGACGTGATGGTCTATAATCAGGCAACTCACCACGAAGAGTTTGACGGGAATATTGATTTTAAGACTTACCCAGACGGAAGAGTATATTCTATTGGGCATGATGGAGAGTATGGAGAGTACATTAGAACAAAAGAAGGAGAGTGGATTGTATGACACACGTACTTATGATTATCGGATTTATTGTAATTTTTGGAGTAGCAGGAAGATATGATTGTGACGTCTTGAACGGCGTCACATCACCTTCCATGATTGGTTGGATCGTTGCAGGAATTTTGTTAATAATTCCAGAACTGATATGGTTCTCGTACATGATGAAAAAAGCAAAGGAGATCGAAGAGTGATATTAAGTTTGTTAATGCTTTTTATTGGTATTGTAATGGGAGTTTCTCTCATGTCTATAATCAAAGTCGGAGACGATGCGGACGAGCGACTGGAAGAATACGCAAAGAAAAAGAAAGAGGGAAAGAATGAGTAATGATAAATGGTATTGCGAGGTACAAGCACCTCCAGAATTACACGAACATATAGAACAGTTATTCAATGCAATTTCGTATAAGATCAGACACGCTGACGGTTGGGCTGAAGGATATAAATACGGGCTGAATGTAGGGCAGAGTTTTATTCGATGCGGAGATTGTAAATATTTTATGAAAACGTATTGTAGTAATCCAAATGGGCTTGTCACAGCAGATGAAACAGATTATTGCAGTAAGGCAAAAAGGGGAGAG
>JAEIGA010000693.1_pt1 | contig 50045 bp, 51 predicted proteins | sample 9270691 | NCBI WGS metagenome assembly JAEIGA01 (sample SAMN17057246, study PRJNA624740) | gut metagenome | biome: biome; isolation source: fecal sample | host: Bos grunniens | place: China: Xizang | collected 2019 | reverse complement strand
GAGATTATGATAAATGGGCCCGATAATATCTTTGTTGAAAAAAATGGAAGAATTGAAAAGTACTCAGGAAGTTTTAATTCCAAGGAGAGACTGTCTGATGTAATTCAAAGAATGGTATCTTCAGTTAACAGGAGGGTGAATGAAGCAAGTCCTATTGTAGACAGTAGGCTTAAAGATGGATCCAGAGTAAATGTGGTTCTTGATCCAGTGGCTCTTGATGGGCCAGTGGTTACCATTAGAAAATTCCCCTCCGAAAGAATGACAATGAGCAAACTATGTGATATAGATGCGCTTACCGTAGAATGTAGAGATTTTTTAAAAGTCCTGGTGGAAGCAAAGTACAACATTGTCATAAGTGGTGGAACAGGGGCGGGTAAAACAACCTTTTTAAATGCTTTGTCCAATTATATTCCTGAAGGGGAACGAGTAATAACCATTGAAGACTCCGCAGAACTTCAGATTCAAAATGTACCAAACTTAGTAAGACTTGAAGCAAGAGCAGCCAACGATGAGGGAGCAAATCAAATATCCATAAGAGATTTGATTAAGTCCTCCCTTCGAATGAGACCGGATAGGATCATTGTTGGTGAGGTAAGGGATGGGGCAGCTCTGGACATGCTTCAGGCGATGAATACAGGACATGATGGCTCTTTGTCTACAGGACACGCTAATGGTACCAGAGACATCCTAAGACGTTTGGAGACCATGACACTTATGAGTGGAGTGGATTTGCCGGTTTCGGCAATTAGAGGTCAGATAGCTACAGGTGTAGATATTATTATTCATTTAGGAAGGTTGAGAGATGGTTCTAGAAAGGTGCTAGAAGTAGCCGAAGTACTAGACGTAGTAAATGATAAAATAGAGATAAGACCGCTGTTTGTATTTAAAGAGGATACTAGCACCATAAGAGATTCTAGGGTTAAAGGTAATTTGGAGTGGACAAAAAAGGGTCTGATTAATGTAAGAAAACTGGAGTTTGCGGGGTTTTATGAAGAAAGCAAAAAGTATGGACAAAGAACTTGATTACGAGACATACAAATTAAATGTAAGGGAATGGGTTGTGGGAATTGGCATTATCGTTGGAATAACCGGGATTTTATCATATGCCTTTTATAAGAGCATAGTAGCCTTTGGAATATTTATGTGCCCTTTCAAAAAATATTTAGATATATACAAAGATGTTTTGAAAGAAAAACGAAAACAAGTACTAACAGTACAGTTTAAGGAACTTTGTATGTCTCTTTCTGCTCAATTGATGGCAGGTTATTCCATGGAGAATGGGTTGGTTGAGGTATATAGAGAGTTAAAACAAATGTATGGAGAGACTTATATAACCAAAGAAACCAAACTTATAATCAGAAAAATGCAGATGAATATAAACGTGGAAGAAGCCTTTAAAGATCTGGCAAAAAGATCTGGGGTGGGGGATATAAGGTTATTTTCTGATGTTTTGTACGCTGCAAAAAGAACTGGTGGGGATATGAATAGAATTGTTAGAGAAACGGCGGATTCTATAAGTAGAAAACTAGAGGAGGACAGAGAACTTAACATGATGATAAGCGGTAAGAAATATGAGTTTATAGTTATGAGTATTGTACCGGTTTTTATAGTTTTTTACGTAAGTATTACTGCACCGGGAATGATGGATGTTTTGTATCAGGAATCTATTGGAAGAATTGTTGCAACAGGATGTTTGGGTATTTATTTGTTAGCCGTTTACCTGGGTAGAAGAATGACGAGGGTTGAAGTATAGCAGATGGAATGAATAAAGTGATTTTTTATTTGTATACCGGAGTAATGGTGTTGTTGGTTTTATTTATTATATTCACCATTAGGTATAAAGGGGCTTTTCTAAAAAAGTGGAAGAATGAAAAGAGAGATAGGCTTTTATATGTTTTTTATGGAGGCAGTGCCTATATTGTTGATTTTATCGGTAAACATACAAGCATAATTGATTTGAATAAAATCAAAAAAGAAAGCGATATGATGAATAGTTCCAATATTGATCTTAACAAAGCGTACATGATCCTTGTTAGGAAAGTAGCGATTTCTTTTATATGTGTTATTAGTGTAATTGCCTTTGGATATTTACAAAGTTGGAGAGCTTATAACTTAGATAATAATGACATTGCATTTTTAAAAAGAGGTAAATATGGAGAAGGTGATAAAACCTATAATGTGCAGGTTTATCATAAGGGTGATAGCAAAGATATAAGTATTGTGGTACCTGAAAGGGAGTATACACAAGAAGAAGCTTTGAAGTTGTTTACTGACAGCTATGATATGGGAATTAAAAAAATGTTAGGTAATAATAAAGATACTCTTCACATAAAGGATAATTTGAATTTATTTGAATCTTTGGATAATGGAGTTAATGTCAAGTGGACTGTGGAAAGTGATGTTATTGATTATACAGGAATGATACAGTGGAATCAGGTTAAAGATGATATAAATACAAATTTGACCATGACGTATTTTGTCGGGGATTATTCTGTGGACTATAATGTGCCGATTACAATTATAAAGAAGGAGGATAAGAATAAGACATTAAGTGAGATTATTAACGATTATGTACAGAATTATTCTCCTACATCTAATAGCGTGAGGCTTATGAAGGACATTAACGGAGAAGAGATTAGTTTTAGAAAAAAGAATTCTAATTACAATCTTTTTTATATACCTATGGCATTAGTTATGGGAGTGATAGCCTATTTATCGCTGAATCAGGATGAAAAGAAAATAATGGTTAGCAGAAGAATGCAGCTACAGATTGATTATCCTGGTATTGTAAATAAGTTTACGATTCTTAAAGGAGCAGGAATGACAGTTTCTGCTTGTGTAGAAAAGATTATCGCAGACTACGATGAAAAATATAGTAATCAACCGGATAAGAAAAGATATGCATATGAGGAACTAAAAATTGCGAAGGAAATGATTGCAAATGGAATCCCGGAAGGAAAGGGTTATCTAGAGTATGGAAGGAGATGTGGTATACATTCATATATAAAATTTGGCAATCTTTTAGAGCAGAATATCACGAAGGGAACAAAAGGACTAAACCAGGCATTAATTGCAGAGGTAAATGATGCATATCAAGAGAGGAGAGCAACTGTTAGAAAAAGTATAGATGAAGCAGGAACAAAACTTCTTTTACCAATGGGAATGTTATTGATTGTGTCGATGGCATTAATCTTGGTACCGGCGCTAATGTCTATTAAGTTTTAATATTAAGATTTTGGGAGGGATAAATATGATACGAAGAAAGTTGGATATGACCATAATAAAAGTAAGAAATTGGATGTACAGAAAGGAAGAGGATCTAAATCCTAATGCAGGTCTTGCTACTATTGAGATTGTACTGTTATGTCTTGTTTCTGTGGCAATTGTGGTTGTTTTTAGAGGGAAAATCACTACGATATTGAATACGATTTTTGGAAAGATATCAGACAAGGTTAACGGATTTTAATTAAAAATTCGCATTTACAGGAGGGGTATGTGTGAATAAGAATAAGGGCTCAATTACTATATTTTTATCAATGATCCTGCTTGTTGTTGTATCAATTGTATTTGCAACCACGGAATTGGGAAGGATTGAAGTGGGGCACACAATGGCAAGCAGGGTAACATATATGGCAGAGGATTCTTGTTTTTCTCAGTACGTTAAAGAAATATATGAGGATTACGGAATAATGTGTCTGTGGATGAATGAAGAGGAATTACAAAAGGAATATTCTTCTTACGTTACAAAAAATACTCAATATAAAAATGCATTTGCCATACCGGCGTCGGATTTAATCCAGATAAGGGAAACAGAATCAAAGGTTAATAATGTATGTTCTGCGTTAGATATGAATGCAGAACCTATATATGAACAAATATGTGATTATATGGAACCAATGATGGCCAAGGATGTTGTAAATGGATTAATAGATAGAACCAGTCAGATTATGGATTCCTCAGGAATAGATGAGTTTAATGAGGATATGGAAAAATGCAATGATAGCATGAGTGATATGGAAAATGATGCAAAGGAAATATACGAAGCTTCCAAAGGGTTTAATGGGACGGATGGTTTAGGAAAAGATTCTTTAAATAACATGCAAAGCGATATTGTCGCTTTGAAAACAGAGACGGATGCAAATGTCAGGGAAGAACTCTTTAATGATTATATGAATAACTATCGTACATTTTCAGAGTGGAAGAAGAAAAACAGAGAGACTCTTAACAATATAAACGAATATTCTAATCAATATGAAAGTCATTTGGAAGTTTCCAAGGAATATTCAGCGGAAATGAGATGGAAGTTAGAGGATGAGAAGGAAAGTTATCTACCTGATGTCTATAATTCCCTGGTTCAAGAATTGGATAATATTGATGAAGGGTTACTAAGTCAGGAAGAGGATCCTTATGGAGTATACAATAATCAGGATGTGGTTTTACAAAAGATAGAAGTGATAGAAGAACTTGATGGAAAAGAAACTCAGTTAACCGGAAACGTTTATTCCATGCCAAATGCAGGGATAGGAGACGTTGAAGATATGGATATCTTCATGCAGGAATCGGAGTCTTTTATCAACAGTAGTTTAGAAGCTATGGAGGGATATGAAGATTTACAGGTGGGAATAACATATTCCAGCGAAGAGATAGAAAAGCAGGAAAATATTGCAGAGAAAACAGTTAATGAGTTTAAAAGCAAAGGCGTATTAAATGTCTTGGGGATTTCAACATCTGACAAGGTTATAGATGTAGAAGAACTTCCAAGTCACATTGCAGGAACATCTGATGGGGATGATTATGCTTATTTGGAAGGAACTGAGGATGCTTATAAGAGAATATTATTTGGACAGTATGTTCTGGATTATTTTCCCAGTTATGTAGATCCTATGGAGGAGGGTAATTTAAACTATCAGGTGGAATATATATTAAACGGAAAAGATAATGATGCTGAAAATCTAAAGAAGACAGTAAATAAAATAGTAGCGATAAGAGAAGGCTTTAATTTTGCCTATTTGCTTACAGACTCTATCAAGATGGATGAGGCTTATGGATTAGCTATATTAGTATCCGGTTACACAGGACTGCCAGTAGTAATAAGAGTTACGCAGTTCGTAATATTAGGAGCCTGGGCATATGCAGAGTCTTTGGTTGATATAAAGGCATTGCTAAATGGTGAAAAGGTTCCGTTGATGAAACAGGAGTCAGATTGGGTATTAGCTTTAGAAAATATAGCAGAGGTAAATGTTTTAAGAGATAAAAATAATGACAAAGGAATCGGATACGAAGACTATATTAGGTTTTTACTATATGGGAAAAATAAGGCAACTTCAGTTTTAAGAGTTATGGACATGATTCAGCTAGAGATTCAGAGAAAATATAATGATACATTTGAGTTTGCTGACAGTATTATAAAATGCCAAATTACAACAACGTATGAGATGGATAAGTTATATTCTTCCCTTCCATTTATTGTAGGGGGACAAGATAAGATAACTTTTGATATTAAAAGAAAATATGAGTATTAATTTTAAAAGAAGGGAGTCGTTAGAAATGCATTCTTACAACAATTATGTTTTTTTAAAAAAAATAAAATTAATCCCCTTATATATGTGTAGGAAACCCTTTTCAATAAATACACGTATGAAATTCAATTCAAAACAGGTTCAAGGATATCGATATAAAAAAGGTAAGGATGCATTTCTAACGGCTTCAATTACTGTGGAGGCAGCCATAGCTATACCTCTGTTTTTAATTCTTATTTTTATAACTTCTTATTTGCTCTTTGTAATAAATAATTGGAGCCGGTTACAAACAGATATATATAAAAGAGCGGATAGTATAAGCAAACAGGTTTACGCAACTCAGATAGTTTCAGATGATTTATATGACATGATAAGTTTAGGCGATGGGAATATTGATCTTAAAAAAATGAAGTCAGTTAAAGTTCCTCTTATAAAATATGGCGATTATAAATTAGTCAACAGATGTTACTTTAGGGGCTGGGTTGGTAAATCCTGTGTTGGTACTGATAAGGAAAATGTTACAAAGCAGGGGCAGACGGTTTATATAACACCACATGGTTTAGTGTACCACACAGATATTAATTGTACATATATAAAGAAAAATCCAGTGCTGGTAAGTATTAATGATTTAGGGACTTTGAGGAATGCTTCTGGTGGAAAATACTATCCGTGTGAAATCTGTTGTAAATATCTAAGTAATATTGTAGGTGGCGTATATATAACCGTCTACGGAGACAGATATCATGTGGATAAAAAGTGTAGTGCCATAAGCAAAGATGTAAAAGAAGTTGATATATCTCAAGTGGGCAACAGAAGGGAATGTAGCAAGTGCAAAGGATATTAAAAATAAATGATTATAAGTTTAATTCGAGGGATAACTATTGGATTATTTTTATTAATTCAAGGAGTAATTGATAAAAGATATAAAAAGATAAGCCAGGAGCTATGTATAGTGATTACCATATTTGGAATCATTTTGTTATTTGTAGAGAATCAAAAAATTTCTGAAAATATTATATTTCTTGGGATGGCTGTGATTCCGGGGGTGTTACTTTGTCTAATTAGTTGGATAACAAAGGGAAGTATTGGAATTGGTGATGGTTACGTGGTTATAACTATGGGAGTATATATAGGTGGAATGAATACATTTATAATTATAATGATGGCCTTTGCCATGGTGGCTTTCTTAGGAATGCTTGTAATGATTATTAAAAACAAAAGAAGGGATATGGAGATTGCCTTCGTTCCCTTTATTTTCCTAGGATATATATTAGAAAGTGTGATGACATGGTTTTGAGGACAGCTAAAAAGGGATCTGTGACAATAGAGGCTGCGGTGGTACTACCACTAGCGGTAATAGCGGTTTTAACTATGATTCTGTTTGTATTTTATATGTGTGACGTAATAACTGTTAGGGCAAAAGCAGAAGCATATACAATGAAGGATGGGGATATTAGTGAAATTGAGAAAGATTTTAAAGAGAAAGTTACCCGGGAAGTTTTGGTATGCAACCCGAGTGACATATCTGTTAGTAAAAGTAACAATACAGTGACGGTAGATATAAAGCTTAGCTTTTCTTTGCCATTTTTTGGAATAAGCAAGGAAGATGAAATAAGGGAAAACTATGAAGTGGAAAATAAAAGAAAATATATTGATAAAATAAAAGCTGCAAAGGAATTAGTTAAAGGGGATAATCAAAATGGGGATTGAAAAGAATTACAGAAGATCAGTTAACCATAACTATATGATTTTACGACCAGAATTTCCTTGTATAAATGATTACAGGATTACAATGGTTATGAATTGTAATATAAAAAATCTTTTGAATATGGATGTGGAATATATTGATGAAGTGGTTGAGTTTATATATGACATTTCAAATTTAAAAAATATTGGTGGATTTTATGAACGTAAGAAAATGAAATACTCGGATTTGCTTACTCTGTTTAAAAGTATAATAAATGTTGTGGAAGATGGAGAAAGCTATCTGTTAAGAATTGAAGATATTTTATTTGATATGGAATATGTTTATGTTGATGAAAGAAACGAGAAAGTGCTTTTTTGTTACTGTCCCCAGGCGGACATAGATGGGGATTTTAACAATAATTTTAGAAGATTCGTTCAGGAAATAGTGTTGTCTACAGATCATACAGATGGGAAGGCAGCAGAGTTAATATATGGAATATTAGAAATCTGCAACAGAGAAGATTTCCTGATGAAGGATATAAGAGATTATATGAACAAGATGGAGGGAGCATATCCTAAAAGGACGGTTAGACAGATAAACTACGAAACGATTAGAAATGAAAGCAGGGAAAATGAAAAGAATAAAGAACATCCTATAATAGCAGAAGAAAACGAGGATAATTATAAGAGTATATTTGAAAATGATAATATAAAGATAGGTAAAGGGAAAAAGAAAAGGATTGTTGAGGTGGTAAAAGAAGCCTTTGGAATCAAAGAAGCGGAAAATGAGAATAAGGAACATAAAGACAAAGTCATTGCATCTAAAAATAAGAGGCAGGAAATGAAACATCTACATGAGACTGATGAAAGAGACGATATGACAATGTTATTATCTCAAAAAGAATATAGAGATGTGTTGGTGGATGTTAGGAAAAAAGAAAATATTGAATTGGATTTTTTTCCCTGTGTTATAGGAAAGGATGGAGAAAGAGTCGATAAAATCATAAGGGAACAAAGTGTCAGTAGAGTTCATCTGAAGGTATATAATCAAGGAGATGACTATTATGTAGAAGATCAGAATTCAACTAACGGAACTTTTATAAATGATGAAATGTTAGATCCTTTTCAAAAATATGTTATAAACAATGGTGATACGCTAACCATAGCAGATCATGAGTATATATTTAAACATATGTAAAGCCACAAACTTTTAACAATAACCGGAAGTATTTATGTTATAATACCAGCAAGTGTTAAAGTTAAGGGTGTGAGTGAATGAATATAGAGCAAAGCCTTCATAATCTTTTGAAAAGCAATGGATATGCATTTTTAGGAAATGTTGATTATTATATAAAATTTTATATTAACAATAATCAGGAAAAGAATGAGACAAAGATTATAGGAGTTATAAATGAAAAGTATAAGAGATGGCTCAACAATGAAAAACTTGACGATATAACTTTTCAGATAGAAAGAAAACTTTTATTATCAGGAACAGTAAATATAGATGTTTTATATTTGATTATGAGTTATGATTTTCAGCAAGATAAGAGATTTGCAGAATCAGATGAACAATTTTGGATACTGGATTTAAGTAGAAACAGCATTATAATCTTTGAAAATCAACCTGATGATTTTGGCAATTTACGAGCTAAAATTGAAAAAAATATAGATATGAATATCCCGGAAAAGCAGAGAGGCCCCAAAACGTTGTTAGATATAAAGGCAAAGGATATACCTTGGGTTACGTGTTCTTTAATTATAATAAACTGTTTAATATACTTAGTATTAGAGATTAAGGGGGACACAAAGAATGCCTTTTTTATGATTGAATATGGTGCAATGTACAAGGTGTTTGAGAATCATGAGTATTACAGATTATTTACATCTATGTTTTTGCACTTTGGAGTAACCCATTTAATGGGAAATATGGTATCATTATTGGTGGTTGGTAATAGCGTAGAAAAGTTCTACGGCAAAATAAAGTTTTTGATTATTTATCTTTCATCTGGTCTTTTTGGAAGTTTTATGTCAGGGATAATAAACGAAAAAATCAATCCTTTTTATGTATCCGCAGGGGCATCAGGAGCAATATGTGGAATTATAGGAGCGATGGTTTATATCTTTTTAAAAACATTCGAAGGCGGTAAACATATACGTTTTGCATTTATAGCCATTATGTTAATTATGATAACCAATACATCGGGAAATGTGGACAATTTGGCACATGTTGCTGGTTTTATAGCAGGAATGTTAGCAGGATTTCTCGTTGGAAACAATAAAGAGAAAAGAAAGACATCAGAAATATAGGATGAATATGATATTTTATAAATTGTAAATATACTCAGGAGGACTATTCAATGAAAAAAGATGATTGTATTTTTTGTAAGATTGCAGCAGGAGAGATAGGATCACATACTCTTTATGAGGATGAAGATTTTAGAGTAATCTTTGATCTTAATCCAGGAACAAAGGGACATGCCTTAGTTATTCCTAAGGAGCATGCAGATGGAATCTTTGATATGGATGATGAGACAGCTTCAAAGGTACTAGTTGTAGCAAAGAAAGTTGCAACAGCAATGAAAGAAGCATTTAATGCAGATGGCTTTAATATTATTCAGAATAACGGTGAATGTGCAGGACAGTCTGTTAAACATTTTCATATGCATTTATTCCCAAGATATGAAGGAGATAAAGCATTAGGCCTTTGGAAGCCGGGACAGACAACAGATGAAGAACTGCAGGTACTTGAAGATAAGGTAAAAGAAATACTGAATTAATAAGAGTATTATATAAAAATATAAGTAATGGATTTAATGGCATAAAGATATATCAACAAATATTCTAAAATGCTGTTAAGTCCATTTTTTTATGCGCAAAAGTTCACGTAATTTGTTGGAAATTATATGTACAATAGGGTAAAATTATAAAAAGAAGGAAAGGGGAAAAGCGTATGGGAAAAGATAAAAGAAAGACAGAAGACGTAGATATTTTAGAAGAAGATTTACAAGACGAAATCGATGATGAAATGGAGCCAGACGCACAAGCCCTTCAAGAAGCTGAAGAAGAATTAAAGGAAGCCGAAAATGTAAACGCAGAAGAGGTTATAAATAATTTTTCAGTAGGGGAAGATGATGATACGGTTAATACTATCCGATTATATCTTTCAGAGATTGGTTCAATACCACTTCTAACAAGGGAAGAAGAAGTGGAACTGGCGAAGCAGATTGAAAAGGGCGGAAAAGAAGCGGAACTGGCAAAAACAAAAATGATAAATGCCAACCTAAGGCTGGTTGTAAGTGTAGCAAAGAGATATGCTAACTCAGCTATGCCATTTATGGATGTGGTACAGGAAGGCTCAATAGGTCTTATTAAGGCCGTAGATAGATTTGATTACACAAAGGGATATAAATTCTCTACATACAGTATTTGGTGGATTAGACAATCTATAACAAGAGGATTAGAAGAATACAAGAGAATCATTAGAATTCCGGCTCATGTTTCAGAAAAAATAAATAAGATGGCTCGTATTGAGAAAAGATTAGAGCAGGAATATGGTCGAATCCCAACAGATAAAGAAATTGCAAAAGACATGGGTATAACTGAAGATACTATAAAAGAACTTAGGGAATACACCAAAGATACGGTTTCTTTAGAAAAGCCAGTGGGAACAGAAGAGGATACACTTTTAATGGATTTTATAGAAGATGGCTCTGCAAGCATAGAAACCACTGTGGAGAGGCAGGCATTAAAAGAACAACTTCTTGAAATATTAGATACAATGTCAGATAGAGAAGCTAGAATAATAAAGGATAGGTATGGATTGGAAACAGGAGTTCCCAAAACCTTAGAGCAAATTGGAAAAGAATATGGAATTACCAGAGAACGAGTAAGACAGATACAAGGAAAGGCTTTAAAGGTGCTTAAACATAAGGCAAAAGGTAAGCTGGACGATTTTAATAAAGCATAGGAAGTAGAATAAAAAGGCTATCAAATGGGGCACTACAGACACCTCAGATGATAGCCTTAAATTTATTGTTTTTTTCGAACTTTGGTTTTTGAAACACTATCGATTAAATCAAGAATTGTTGTTACAGCATCTGTTGTACCGGCTTTCTCGATAGCATCAATATAGAGTTCATTTTCGTTATATAAAGTATTAATTTTCTCCATAAATAATCCAGGTTCAGCACTAAGCTCTTCTTCTTCAAGAACCTCACAAAATCCTTGTTTTTCAAAAGATCTTGCATTAAGAATCTGGTCGCCACGACTGGCAGCTTTGGAAAGGGGAATGAGAAGAGATGGTTTCTTTAAAGCAACTATTTCGCAGATGGCATTGGCGCCAGCTCTGGAAACAACGATATTTGCAATTGCAAATAAATCTTTAAGCTCATCCTGTATATATTCGAACTGAACATAACCAGGACGACCATCATATTTATGATCCACCTTATCTTTGCCACATAAATGCACAATCTGGAAAGTCTTAAGCAACTCATCAAGATTATTACGAATAGCTTCATTAACAGCAACGGCACCAAGACTTCCACCAATTACCATGATGACAGGTTTATCAGCTGTGAAACCACAAAACTCAAGTCCGGCAGCCTTATCTCCCTGACGAAGTTCCTGTCGAATAGGTGATCCAGTCAAAAGGGCTTTGCCTTCTGGCAAATACTGAGCTGTTTCAGGAAAATTATGGCATACAGTTGTAGCTGCTGAAAAAGATAGCTTATTGGCAAGACCAGGTGTCATATCAGATTCATGAATAATTACAGGAACCTTATAATGCTTAGCTGCTTTAACAACTGGAACGGAAACAAACCCACCCTTTGAAAAAACAACATCCGGTTGATATTCTTTAATAATAGCCTTTGCTTGCGAGTATCCACGTAATACCCTAAATGGATCTGTAAAATTTTTCAAAGAAAAATATCTTCTGAATTTTCCAGTGGAAATGGCCTTGTAATAAATTCCAAGGTCCTCGATAAGCTCTTTTTCAATTCCTTCATAGGAACCTATATAAACAATTTCATAATCTCTCTTCTTAAGTCCCGGGATTAATGCTATATTCGGTGTTACATGACCGGCAGTTCCTCCGCCAGTTAGTAGAATCCTCTTTGACATATTATCTCCTCTAAATGCATCAACGATGCAAACAACTTTTGTAAAAACAAAATTAATAAACCTATATGATTATACAATAATAATCAGAAAAAGTTAACAGAAGTTGGGATAAAATATTAAATTGTAAGGATAAAAAGATAGAAAGAGCGAATAACAAAAATGTGTATGTGTTATAATGTGCATATATTAATTGAAAAGAAGTAAAGTCTGTTAAAGAAACAAAGACAGATATAATAGTTCATGTAATTACGGATGATGGAAATGAAATCCAAACCACAATGTTCCATCCATTTTACGTGAAGGATGAATCAAAAGAAACTCTAGGAAACTGGGTGGCAGCATCTAACCTTAAAAAAGGCGATGAACTCCTAACTGAAGATGGAAAGAATATAAAAGTATCAGAAGTCAGAGTCCAAAAACTTGATGAGGAGATAACTGTGTATACAACCTAGAAATCACCGAAGTTCATACATACTATGTAGCAGGCGGAGTGTTGGTACACAACGCATGTGCAGATGCAGATGCTGGTGGAAGTGAGGTTGTTGATGTTAAACTCTCTAGGAAGAAATATCCTGAATCAGCTCAGCATATAGAAGAAGCTATAAAAGAGGGCACAACCTGATACACTGACAATAGATAGAAGAGGAACTTCTTCGCGCAGAAAAGCATCTTTGCAAGGTGTTAATACTGCACCAGGTTTGGATAGAGATGAATATCCACCTGCAATGTCAAAAGAAGGTGGAACAGGAGCCAGTGTGAAATTGATAAATCCATCTGATAATAGAGGTTCGGGTTCGTCTATTTCTGGTAAGCTGAGAAAGTATCCGAATGGAACAAAGTATAGAATTATAATTACAGATTAGGAATAAAATATGAATAGTATTTGGAAAGAAATAATTAATATAGCAAACCAAGCAAATAGAACAATAATATTTTTAAAAGAAGATATTATTGATAGAAAAGAAGCATGTGAAAGGTTGGGGATTCCTTCTAAAACTGTTTTATATTCAGTGGTATCCAATTCTAATGGAATAATAATTGATAATTGGATTCGGATTTGGGGACAGGATAGTTCTTTGAATAACGGGCTGTTTTATTATAATTCCAAGTTTAAGGATTATATTTCAGGAATGATTCTTGTTGCTTGTGATGTTGTTGGTGGATTATTTGCGATTAATATTACAAGGTTTAATGATAATAATCTAATATGGTATTTTGCACCTGATACTCTTGATTGGGAATGCTTAGATATGAAGTATAATGAGTTCTTAGCTTGGACATTTCAGGGAAATATTGATGAGTTTTATGAAACAATGCGGTGGAAAAATTGGGAAGAAGATGTAAAAGGTCTTGAAATTAATAAAGCAATTTTAGTTTATCCTTTTTTGTGGGCAAAAGAATGTGATATTGAAAATGCCACTAAAAAATTAGTTGCTATAGATGAAATAATATCAATGAATTTTGATTACAGTAATAAGTTTTGTTATTGGTATTCACCAAGTAATTAAGGAGGATCATCATGGAATTAACGCATGAAAATCGGTGTTTTGATTTCTTAAAACGATATGGTTATCATTTGATACAGGAAGACTCTGAAAACTGCATAACATATATAGGAAACAATAATAGAATTAGTATTATATATTCTGAATATTCTAAGGAGATATATTGTATGTTTGAAGATATCAGAACACTAAAGAGTTTTTCATTACAAGATGCCTTGGATTATCAATGTATAAATAACTTAAAAGGATTATATCAAATTTCGAAAAAAGAAGATTTATATAAAGGTTTATTATACGTGTCCGATGTAATAGAAAAAGTGTATTTAGTTGTAGATATATCCAATAATGTCTCTTTTAATAAGATATATGATTATACTATAACGAAAAGAAATAAGGCTTTAGAAGTTTACTATGCAAAAGAAGATATTAAGAAAGCAGATTCTTTTTGGAAGAATAATAACTATATTGAAGCAAAAAGACTATATATGAAGAATATAGGTTATTTATCTAAAGTACAATTAAAAAAGTTGGAAATATGTAATAATAAAATTAGCTCAGAATAGAATATGACATGGTGGTCTTGATATGCTATATATTTAAACTTGGTAATTGGCAAAAGATTCCGATTTTTGGATCAGAAACTTCCTGACTTTAGTCTATATAGGGATATGCCGCTTATAATGCAGTTGTGGAATATATACCGAAGCAGAGCTATTGGACACTGGCTTCAGATTAATGGAATTAAGGTTATTCCTAACATAAGATACGGCGATAGACGAACATACCATGTTTGCTGTGATGGAATAGAGAAACACTGTGTGATAGCAATAGGCTCACATGGAAATTTAAAACATAAAACTGATAGGGATATTTTCTTGGCTGGTTTTGGCGTCGTTATACAACTGCTTCAACCATCTGCTATAGTAGTATACGGCAGTGCGCCTGAGAAGTATTTTCAGAAATATCCTGATTCTAAAATAAGAGGCGGGTTCGTTCCTTTTTATCCAGGAGGTAAGAAAAAATGAAGTGTAAAAAATGCAATAGTGAACTGATAGAATACAAAGTCGGAGATAAAACAGAGTACATTTGCCCTGTTTGCGATGAAGCTCCGGCTACACAAATTGATAATCTTATAGAATTTGACTCGAACAAGTATACAATAAAGATCCTTACGTCAAAGGAACATGATAAAGATGTATTAAAAGAAATCGCGCAGATATGTGGTTGTAATATGCTTGATGCAAAAAAGATTATTGAGGTAACAGGATTTGAGTTTAAACCAATGGATGCATTAGAAACCCGGGCATTAAAGAAAAAAATTGAAAGGGCAGGAATCAGTTATTCTATATCTCAAGAGTTTCGGTAGCATCCCTGTATGATTTTGCGAGCATAAAGATCCATGATGCTTGTAAGATATACAAAGCCATCACGAGTCCATATATAAGTGATATCTGTACACCCCCGGAAACATGTTAATTCTCAGCTTGGAGTAGTACAGTATATCAGAAGCTTTTCACAAAACAATCTTGAAAGTTATTTTCCATAGTTATATAATACAAACTGTATGTGGCGAAATTCTCGCTTTTGATAGATTTATTACAGTTTAAAATAAAATATAATATAAATTTCTTATGAAATACGAAAGGAATACCATGGAAAAAGTTACATTTAATTATTCAAAGGCTTCAAGATTCATCTCAGAGGAAGAAATTAAGAATTTTGAAAGTACAGTTGAAACAGCAAAACAGACACTTGTTAATAAAACAGGAGCAGGAAATGATTTTCTTGGATGGATTGATCTTCCAGTTAATTATGATAAGGAAGAGTTCGCAAGAATTAAAGCTGCAGCAAAGAAGATTCAGGAAGATTCAGATGTTCTTTTAGTAATAGGAATTGGTGGATCATATCTTGGAGCAAGAGCAGCAATTGAATTCTTAGGACATAGCTTCTATAACAATTTAGATAAAGAACAGAGAAAGACACCAGAGATATATTATGTTGGAAATAGCATAAGCTCAACATACATCAGTCATCTTATTGATGTAGTTAAGGACAAGGACTTCTCAATTAATATGATTTCTAAGTCAGGAACAACAACAGAGCCAGCTATAGCATTTAGAGTATTTAAAGAAATCCTTGTTAACAAATATGGCAAAGAGGAAGCGGCTAAGAGAATCTACGCTACAACAGATAAAGAAAAAGGATCACTTAAACATCTTGCAAATGAGGAAGGATATGAATCATTTGTAGTGCCAGATGATGTAGGAGGACGTTTCTCAGTACTTACAGCTGTTGGACTTCTTCCGATTGCAGTAAGTGGTGCAGATATTGATAAGCTTATGGAAGGTGCAGCATCAGGAAGAGAGTTAGCACTTAATAACAGTTTCGCAGAAAATGACGCATTAAAATATGCAGCAATTAGAAATATACTTCATAGAAAAGGTAAATCAGTAGAAATCCTTGCAAACTATGAGCCAAGTGTTCACTATGTATCAGAGTGGTGGAAACAGCTTTATGGTGAGAGTGAAGGAAAAGATCAGAAGGGAATCTTCCCGGCATCAGTTGATCTTACAACAGATTTACATTCAATGGGACAGTTCATTCAGGATGGTTCAAGAATAATGTTTGAGACAGTTATTGAAGTTGAGACACCAAAGGCATCCCTTGAACTTGGAGAAGAGCCGGGAGATCCGGATGGACTTAACTATCTTGCAGGCAAGACAGTAGATTTTATTAATAAGAGTGCTATGAACGGAACAATACTTGCACATACAGATGGAAATGTACCAAACCTTATGGTAACAGTTCCAGAGCAGAATGAATTTTATTTAGGACAGTTATTCTATTTCTTTGAATTTGCGTGTGGTGTAAGTGGATATATTTCAGGAGTGAATCCATTTAATCAGCCAGGTGTTGAAAGCTATAAGAAGAATATGTTTGCATTACTTGGAAGACCAGGATACGAAGAATTAACATCTGAGCTTAAGAAGAGATTGTAAAATATATATCTGTCCGAAGATGGACATTTCGGATGGTATATGCAGGAAACTACATAGAGCAAGCCACCGAAAGGTGGCTTGCTTTTTTTATAAGGTAACACGTTGGAGGTAGAACATGATTAATTATCTGATACCATTTCTTATAGGATTTTCTTTGGTGGTAGCAGGGATATTGCTATTTATAAAAAATGGAAAAGTGCGCGGATTAATAGTATATCCAAGTATAGGAATAATAGTAATTACTGTTATGATATTGCTAGGGTTCTATGTAAATGGAACTATATTTCCTACCTACGAAAATGTAGAGTGGGTTAATTATGGGATGTTGGGCATAGAGTTATGCTTAATGTTAGTTATCGTTCACTTAAGCATAAAACATAATAAATTTCCAGTGTGTATTTTTTCAATAGTCCAAACTGCAATGATATTCTGGCTAGAATTATTTGGACCGAAAGTTGAAGAAAAGTCCAATATACTTGTGGACAGACTATCTGTAATGATGTGCATTATAGTATCTGTGATAGGCGGACTCATATGTGTGTATGCTGTGGGATATATGCATGGATATCACAAACATCACAAGGAATATAAAGATAGAAGACCATTTTTCTTCTTCGTGTTATTTGTATTCTTGGGAGCTATGTTTGGATTAGTACTATCTGATAATCTTTTGTGGATTGATTTCTTCTGGGAAGTAACAAGCCTTTCATCATTCCTTTTAATCGGATATACAAAGACAAGCGAGGCAATCAATAATTCCTTTACAGCGTTGTGGATGAATTTGTTAGGTGGATTGGCAATGGCAGGAGCTATTGTGTATAGCGCAATGAAATACAAAACAGTTCACTTAAGTTCAATAATTGAATTGGGAATAAATACAAAGGGAGCGGCAGGATTGGTGTTAATACTGGCGTTGCTTGCCTTTGCCGGTTTGACAAAATCAGCCCAGATGCCGTTTTCAACATGGCTTTTAGGAGCAATGGTTGCACCAACACCAACATCGGCATTGTTACACAGTGCGACAATGGTAAAGGCGGGAGTGTATCTGTTGCTTAGATTAGGTCCGGCTCTTAACGGAAATATAGCTGGATACATGGTTTCCTTGATTGGAGGATTTACATTCTTTGTAGCATCAATGTTGGCGATATCTCAGTCAGATGCCAAAAAGGTGTTGGCGTATTCGACGATTTCCAATCTGGGACTTATCACAGCCTGTGCAGGTGCAGGAAGAGTAGAAACCATATGGGCAGGAGTATTTTTGGTAATATTCCACGCAGTATCAAAATCTATGTTATTCCAGGATGTAGGAGCTGTTGAGAATTCTCTTGGCAGCAGAAATATAGAAGATATGGATAACTTGATTGTTAAACTACCAAGATTGGCAGTTATAATGATGATAGGAATTGCAGGAATGTTCTTGGCACCATTTGGAATGTTAATATCAAAATGGGCAGCCCTGAAGGCATTTGTTGAAGTAAGAAACCCGTTGCTGGTATTGTTGGTAGCATTTGGTAGCGCCACCACAACATTTTACTGGATGAAATGGTTTGGAAAACTCATAGGACTTAACAACACACCTAGAATAAAGGATATTACCAAGAATAATGAGGTGGTATCTTTGTATATTCACGCGGTGCTGATGGTGGTTCTTGGAATATGTTTCCCAGCACTATCAACATATGTAGTAGAGCCGATGTTAGCTGACTTGAAATTCACAGGTTCTAAGTCTGTACTTGAACATGGCAATTTTGTAGTAGTTATCATAATGTTAATAGCTGTATTTGTAATACCGATGGTAATGTATCTGGCCAGCAGACACATTAATAAAACCACGGTTATGACCTATATGAGTGGAGCAAATACAGGAGATAATAAATTCTTTATAAATTCCTTTGGTAAAAACACCAGATTGTTTATGACAAATTGGTACATGGAGGATTTATTTGGAGAAAAGAGACTGTTAAAAACCAGTCTTATATTGGCAACCGCCGTCCTTGTTGTGGCAATGTGTGTAATGGCAGGAGGTGTGTTGAAATGAGTAATACATTAATCAGAATAATATCAATGGTTGCATATGTTTTTATAGCTCCTTTTATTGGAGGTCTGTTAGAGGGAATAGATAGAAAAATATCAGCGAGAATGCAGGGAAGAAAGGGACCATCCATTTTCCAGCCTTTTTATGATATAGCAAAACTATTTTCAAAGCAGGTACTAACAGTGAATCCGGCCCAGTATTTCATGCTATTTAGCTATGTGTTCTTTGTTATATTTTCAGGAACGTTGTTCTTTGGAGGATTTGATTTGTTGTTGTGCTTCTTTGCATCAACTACAGCGTCTATGTTTTTGTATTTAACAGCATGTGCCAGTCATTCGCCATATAGCTTCATGGGAGCCCAGAGAGAGCTTCTTCAAATGATGGCATATGAACCAATGGAACTGTTAACTGCCGTGGGATTCTTCTTAGCTACAAGAAGCTTTGACGTGTCAAAGATACTGAGTTATCAGTTAAGTCCTATAGTAAAACTACCGGGATTTTTCCTGGGATTCGTGTTTATACTTACTATAAAAATGAGAAAATCACCATTTGATTTAAGTACATCTCATCACGCTCATCAAGAGATGATAAAGGGATTAACCGGAGAAATGTCCGGGGGACTCTACGGATTAGTTGAAGTTGCAGAATGGTATGAAACGGTATTTTTATTGGGAGTAGTGGGGCTATTCTTTGTGAATAGCAATCCATTATCATTTGCAGTGGCATTTGCAGTGATAGTGGCAGTATATTTTTTGGAAATATTTATAGATAATGTCAGTGCCAGATTTAAATGGAGCAAGGCTCTTAAATGGGCATGGGTAGTAACTCTTTTAACAGGGGGAATCAATCTTTTGATTCTAGAACTCATTGCGTAAAAATGGTACAGTAGGAGGTATGCTATGGCGAAAGTTTCAAAATCTCCATGGATATTACATTATGATGGAAGCAGCTGTAACGGCTGTGATATAGAGGTGCTAGCCTGCCTAACACCGGTATATGATGCAGAAAGATTTGGAGTAATAAATACAGGTAATCCAATGCATGCTGATATTTTGCTAATAACTGGTGGAATAAACAGTCAAAACGAACCTGTAGTAAAACAGATATATTCTCAGATGCCGGAACCGAAGGTAGTAATAGCAGTTGGAACTTGTGCATGTACAGGTGGGATTTTTAAAGAGTGCTATAATATAAAAGGTGGAGCAGACACCGTAATACCGGTAGATATCTACGTTCCTGGATGTGGAGCCAGACCGGAATCCATTATTGATGGGATAGTCCAGGGTGTGGAAGTATTTCAGGAAAAATATGACCAGTACAGGAAAAATAAAAAGTTAGAAAAGAAGTCTGGTAAAAAAGAAGAGATAAAGGCAGGTGAGTAAGTTTGGCGAATAATACAAAGGATAAAGGCAGTATAATTACAACAATTTCCTTAGGAGAATTATTGCCTAAAGTAATTGGAAAAAAGGCGGAGATGAACAGACTTGCTCAGATATGTGCCGTTTATTTGAAGGATACGGATACATATGAATTAAGCTATTCCTTTGAAAGTTTAAAATATGTGTTTGAAACCTATAGATTGGTTATCAGAAGTGATACGGAAGTTCCAAGTATTACGCCGATTTACAGATGTGCATTTTTCTACGAAAATGAAATAGCAGAGTTATTTGGCGTGAATATAAAGAGAATTAGCGAAGATTATCACGATAATTTCTACAGAATAAATGAAAAGACACCATTTAAAAGTTAGGAGGAAATCATGGGTAAATTGAGTGTAATTCCATTTGGACCTCAGCATCCGGTGCTTCCAGAACCTATTCATTTAGATTTGGTGTTGGAGGACGAAACCGTTGTGAAAGCAATCCCGTCAATTGGGTATATTCATAGAGGGTTGGAAAAATTAGTTCAAAAAAAGAATTATAAAGAATATGTTTATATAGCAGAGAGAATCTGTGGAATCTGCAGTTTTGGACATGGTATGGGATATTGTGAAACCATTGAGAACATCATGGATATAGAGGTTCCGGACAGAGCTAAGTATTTAAGAACTATCTGGAGTGAATTGTCTAGATTGCATAGTCATCTGTTGTGGCTGGGACTTCAGGCAGATGCTTTTGGATTTGAAAGCTTATTTATGCAGGCCTGGAGAATGAGAGAAAAGATTCTTGATATGTTCGAGAAATCCACAGGAGGAAGAATCATATTCTCGGTAAATACCATAGGCGGAGTTCTTAAGGACATGCCTGGTGATATGCTTTCAGAATTCAAAGACATTCTAACAGATATGGAAGCTGAAATCAAAAAAATGACGGATACATTTCTTAACGATTATAGCGTAAATACCAGATTAAGAGGTGTAGGCGTTCTAAAAAAACTTGACGCCATAAAATTAGGAGCCAACGGTCCTATGATGAGAGCCAGCGGTGTTAAGATGGATGCCAGAAAGTTAGGATATGAAGCCTACGGAAATGTGGATTTTGATATCATCATTAGTGAAGAGTGCGACAGCTATGCCAGAACGGAAGTTAGAATAAAAGAAATATTTCAGTCTATTAGCATTATAAAACAGCTAATTGATAAGATACCAGAAGCAAGTGGAGTTTTATTTAATCCACCAAAGGGCAATCCTAAAGGTGAGTGTTTTGTAAGAATAGAACAGCCAAGAGGTGAGGCCATATATTATACAAGGGCCAACGGAACCCAGTTCTTAGACAGAATGAGAGTTAGAACACCAACCTTTGCCAATCTTCCGGCATTGGTAGAGACTTTAAAGGGAGCTCAATTAGCAGATGTTCCAATCCTTGTTTTAACAATTGATCCGTGCATTAGTTGTACAGAGCGTTGATACTAGTGGTAAGGCGACAGCCGTTTTGAAAGGAGAATATTTATGTCAAAACTAATGACCTTTGCAGGAACAGTTTTAAAAAATCTTGCTTCAAAACCAGTTACTACCCAGTATCCGGATGTACCAAAGGAATATCCCAAAAGAACCAGGGGACATATAGAGATAGACATAGAAGCTTGTATTCTATGTGGTTTGTGTATGAGAAACTGTCCACCGAAAGCCATAAAGGTGGATAGAAAGGAGAAGACCTGGTCTATAGACAGATTTGACTGCATCCAATGTGGATACTGTACAATTGGATGTCCTAAGAAATGCCTGGATATTGTTCCGGGTTACCAGACTCCAGGTAAGGAAAAGAGTGTTGAAACTATAAAGAAGCCGGAAGAAGAAAAAACAGAGAAACCAGCAAAATAAAGATATGACAAATGAACACATTTATAAAATTATAAAAATATATGGAATGGTGCAGGGAATCGGTTACCGTCCTTTTGTTAATAAACTTGCTAATACATATGGGATAAGTGGGTGCGTTAGAAATCAGGGCGGAATCGTGACGGTATATGCTGCCAGTGAGAATGCAGAGGCTATGAAGGAATTTATTCATAGCCTTAAATTTGTTGTACCTAAAGGTGGAAAAGTGGATAGACTGGAAGTTAAAGACGCAGGTGATAACATTTCCAAAGACTATTTTAAAAAAGGCTTTAGAATTATTAAAAGTGATGACCAAAGAGAAGAGATTCCACCGCTACTTCCCATTGATATAGCCACCTGCAAAGACTGTGCTAGGGAGTTGTTTACAAAGGACAACAAAAGATACAGATATCCGTTTATAAGCTGCACAAAATGTGGACCTAGGTACTCTATTATAAAATCCATCCCCTATGACAGGGAGAATACCACAATGAATGTGTTTAAAATGTGCAAATCCTGTCTGGAAGAATATGAAAATGTGGATAACCCTAGATGTTACGCCCAGACAAATTCTTGTGAGGAATGTGGACCGGTGCTTATGGGCCGGGAAGGTGGTTTAATCCTAAAATACCCAGATACCCAGGCACTTATAAAAAAAGCTGAGAATTATCTGCTTATGGAAAAGGTCATAGCCATTAAAGATATAGGTGGTTATCATCTTTGCTGCATGGCAGATAGCAAAAGGGCTGTGGACACCTTGAGAAAGATTAAATCCAGGGATGAGAAAGCATTTGCCGTAATGTTTAATGACGTAGAAGGGGTTAGAAAATATTGTCATTTGAGTGAGAAAGAAGTGGAATGTCTAGAAAGTGATGCAAGACCCATAGTGCTTTTAAAGAAGCTTAAAGAGGTGGATTTTATAGGAAATGTAAGTGAAGATTCCTACGCTCAGGGGGTCTTGCTTCCGGGAAATCCATTGCAGATGATTATCATGAGGGATATGAATATTCCTTTGGTAATGACCAGTGCCAATGTATCAGGAGAGCCTATTATTACCAGGGAAGAGGATATATTTGCATGGCAGGATAGAGAGGCAGACATTTCCTTTGTATTGTTTAATAACAGAGAAATTGTGGCTATGCAGGATGATTCGTTGCTTCAGGTTGTGGCAGACAGAGTGCAGATTCTAAGAAGAGCCAGAGGTTATGTGCCACTACCGGTTGAGATTCAAGGAATGAGTAAGGATATAGATATACTTGCAGCAGGTGGGGATCTAAAGAATTCTTTTTGTGTGTATTCCAAGGGAAGAGCCTATATGAGTCAGTACCTGGGAGATATGGAAAATGTCAACAATGAAAAGCTTTTTACTGGGCAAATAAAACACATGAAACACCTGTTAAATACCCATCCAAATAGATATGTGGTGGATAAACATCCTTTATACAATTCCAAAAGGATATTAGAAGAGCAGGCAATTAACAAAGATATAACGGTTAGTTGTATTCAGCATCACATAGCCCACGGAGCTTCAGTTATAGCGGAGAACAGCTTTGACAAAAGGCTTGTAAATGAAGGGGTGCTGGGGATTATATGGGATGGCACAGGTTATGGAGATGATGGAAATGTCTGGGGTGGAGAATTCATTTACTATCCACCGGATATGAGAACAAACGAACCAATGAGAATAGGACATATTAAAAGTGTAAGGCTTATAGGGGGAGATGAATCTTCTAAAAATGCCAAAGCTACCAGGCTTTCTTATCTTTACAATATGTCAGAAAAAATAAAAAATGAATATCTAGATACCTTAAGTTACAAAGAACAAACAGATTACGAGACAATTAAGAAAGCTTTAGATATGGAAATAAATAGTGTATTATCCACATCTATGGGAAGATTATTTGACGCTGCAGCGGCATTTTTAAATGTGTCTGAAAGAAACAATTATGAGGGACAGTGCGCCATACGCTTAGAGACCAAGGCGTTGCAGAATACGCAGGATGTAAGCGTAAAAGGAGAATACATTTTCAAAGACCAGGATATGATAATAGGAGATACCATAAAAATTCTTAAGAAGCTTCTTGTGGAAAAGCTAGAAGGAAAAGATGTCAGTTATATAGCTATGAAGTTTCACAAGAGACTTGTTAAAATGGCTGTAGATATGGTTGTGACAGCATCAGATTTATATAATACCAAAAATGTTATTTTGTCTGGAGGGTCCTTTCAAAACACAATATTACTGGAAAATACTATTAAAGAATTAGAAGAAAAAGACTATAATGTATATATTAACCAAAAGGTTCCTTCAGGAGACGGAGGGATAGCTTTAGGACAGGTATATATGGAACTTATTAGAAATGAAGTGTAAATGTGGAGATAGATTATGTGTGTTGCAATACCAGGATTAGTGGAGAGTATAGATGAAATCAATAACACAGCAATTGTGGAATTTAGTGGCAACAAGATAAATGCAAGAACCGGTCTTGTGAATATTGAAGTAGGAGATTATGCTCTTGTTCACGCAGGATGCATCATACAAAAAATGAATAAAACCCAGGCTCAGGAATTGGAAGAATTATTTTTTGAGTTAGAAGGGTAGTGCATATGGATGAAAGACTTGTAAAAATCAGGGATTATCTAAAAAATTACATGGGTCCGGACATTAAGCTTATGGAGGTATGCGGAAGCCACACGGCAGCTATCTCAAAGTCAGGAATAAAGAGTATAGTATCTGAAAGGATTCATTTGGTAAGCGGGCCGGGATGTCCAGTGTGTGTTACGCCTTCGGCATATATAGACAGATTGATAGAGATTGCCATGGAGGATAATATGCAGGTGGCTACATTTGGAGACCTGATTAGAGTCCCCGGTAGCAAAGAGAGTTTAAGTCAGGCAAAAGGTCGTGGAGCGAAGGTTAAAATGCTGTATTCCCCTATGGACGTTATAGATATGGCAAAGAAGGAAAAGGATAAAATCTTTGTGTTTGCAGCGGTGGGATTTGAAACTACTGCACCGGTGTACGCTTTGCTTATGGATGTGATTGTTAAGGAGCAGATAAATAATATAAAACTTTTAACAGCCATAAAGACTATGCCGGAGGTGATAGAAAGCCTCTGTGAAAAGGGGGCAGATATCCAGGGGTTCATAGCACCGGGACATGTAAGTGTAATAACTGGAAGCGAAGTCTTTGAAAAACTGGCAATAAAATATAATATACCCTTTGGAGTAGCGGGATTTACAGCAGAGGAATTGTTGATAGCTATTTATGGAATTGTTAAAAATATTGGTAAACCGGTGGTGAATAACTACTATACATCGGTAGTTAGTAGTCAGGGAAATGTTAAAGCAAAGGCATTGATAGATAAATATTTTGAAAAGACAGATGCTGTATGGAGAGGCATGGGAGAAGTTAAGAACTCAGGTCTGATTCTTAGAAAACAGTATATGCAGTATGACATGGGAAGCAGAGACTTAAAGGAGGACATAAAGTTAAATAAAGCCTGTAAATGTGAGGATGTATTAATGGGAAATATATCCTCCAGACAATGTCCGCTATTTGGAAAAATATGCAATCCTATGTTCCCACAGGGTGCGTGTATGGTATCTGAAGAGGGAAGCTGCTATCAGAATTATCTGGCAGGAAATATTTGATTTTAAAGAAAGAATAATTATGAAGATAACAATGGCACATGGAAGTGGAGGTAAGTCCACTGATGAATTAATAGATAAGATTTTTGCAAAACATTTTAGCAATGAGATATTAGATAAAATGGAAGATAGCGCCTTAGTAGAAGGTGGGAAAAAAATGGCATTTACCACAGATAGTTTCGTGGTAGATCCGGTGCAGTTCCCAGGCGGAAACATAGGAAGACTTTGCATATGTGGAACGGTAAATGACCTTCTAATGCGAGGGGCAATTCCTAAATATTTAACCTGCGGTTTTATAATCGAAGAAGGTGCAGACACAGATGAGTTGGAAGAGATAGTGAAGTCCATGGCAGAGACTGCCAGGGAATCAAAAGTCCTTATAGTGGCTGGAGATACCAAGGTGGTTCAGGGCAGAGGCGGAATGTATATCAACACATCTGGTATAGGATTTATCCCGGAAGATGTGGATATATCAGCATATAATATAAAGTCTGGGGATGTATTGATAGTGTCAGGGACAATGGGAGATCATCACAGTGCGATATTAAGCAGTCGCATGAATATTGAAAATGACATAATAAGCGACGTAGCCCCGCTAAATGAAATGGTGCATAATCTTATAGAAAATGGGATAGAAATCCATACTTTAAGAGATGTTACCAGAGGCGGCTTGGCAACGGTTTTAAAAGAGTTAGCTAAGACTTCAAAGGTTGATATAGATATTCAAGCCGATATTCCGGTAAGGGATTCGGTGGAGAAATTGTGTGGATTATTGGGGTTAGATCCAATGTATATGGGAAATGAAGGAAAATTGGTGGCATTTATCCCACAGAATCAAGAGAAAGAAGCACTGGATATTATAAGACATAGTAAATACGGAGAAAATGCCCGGGTAATTGGAAAGGTAACTAAGGGAACAGGTCAGGTAAGGCAGCAGACAGCCATTGGTGGAGTAAGAAATATTGAAGCCTTAACCGGCGAAGGATTACCACGTATCTGTTAAAAGCAGAAAGGAGTTTGTATGGAGGAAAAGATAGCAAAACTTAAGGAGATAATAGAATCCAGCAAGAGTATTGTGTTTTTTGGCGGGGCTGGTGTGTCCACAGAAAGTGGAATACCGGATTTTAGAAGCGTTGATGGATTATATCACCAAAAATATGATTATCCACCAGAGGAAATTCTAAGTCATACTTTTTTTATGAACAAACCGGAAGAATTCTATAAATTTTACAGAGATAAGATTCTTGTACAGGGGGTTGAGCCTAATAAAGCACATAAAGCATTGGCAAAACTCGAAAAAGATGGTAAATTAAAGGCAGTGGTTACGCAGAATATTGATGGACTACATCAGGCTGCGGGTTCAAAAAATGTATATGAACTCCATGGAACAGTGCATAAGAATTATTGCATGAAGTGTCACAAGTTTTTTGATTTTGATTATGTGGTTAATACCACGGATGTACCAAAGTGTGATAAATGTGGAGGCATCATAAAACCGGATGTGGTTTTATATGAGGAAGGACTAGACGATGCCACGGTTACAGGCGCCATAAAGGCGATTGTAGAGGCGGATACGTTAATTGTTGGAGGAACGTCGCTAGTAGTGTATCCTGCAGCAGGTTTGCTTAGATATTTCAGTGGAAATAATCTTGTATTAATTAACAAATCAAGAACTCAGATGGATAATAAAGCAGATTTAGTGATTAACGATAGCATAGGCAAAGTACTAAGTGAAGCAGTAGAGCTTTAATAAAAAATGTAAGGAATTGTTATGGAAAATGTAGAAAACAAGGAAGTTGATATTAATTCAGGTGGCGTGGAAGAATTAAAAGCCATGATTGCGGATCTTACTGAAAGAGACGATCTTAAGAATAGATTATCAGCTTGCAAGGATAAACTAAAACAGGCTGAGGATTTACTAGAAAAGAAAAAAGAATCCCTTGATAAAGAACAGGCTAACAGGGTTAAAGAAGAGACTATACAAGCAACAAAGCAGGAAGACTTGATAATTACTGAAACGGAAAAGAAGCTAAAGGATGTTATAAGCAGACGTAACAAAGCTAAGAACGTTGGTGTGAAAAATAGAATTAAGGCAGAAACCAAAGAAAAGGTAGATCTTAATAAAGAGATTGGCAGAAATATCAGGCTTAAGCTTAATGAGTGTGGAATACCTGGATTCTGTGGAAGCACATGGTATTATACAATGTATTATCCGCAAGGGGGATTACAGTGGTTTATTAAAATCCTTGTAATGGCATTAATGTTTGTGGGATTGCCACTTCTCTCAATACCAATGTGTTCAGGTTTAAAGATTACATTTGTAAGGGTACTTGTTACAATATTAGTTGGTTTGGCACTTCTCATAATTATGGCAGCAGTGTACTTTACATTGCGACTGGCAGCTAAGGATCATGACAACGGTGTTATGGAACAAATGCGTGCTGAGAGAGATAAGATTAAGGATAACAAAAGAGATATAAAAGAAACTATAAAAAGTATCAAGAATGATAAAGATGACAGCCTGTATGGTTTAGGAGAATATGATGAAAAGATAAACGAGTATCAAAGAATCATTGCAACCAACAAAGAAACCAGAACAGAAAAATACAACACGTTTATGGAAGTAAGGAAGCCGGAATTATTGGCAGAGATAAGCAATGCTTATGCACCAAGTATAGAAAGTGCCAAGGCAGAACTTACCAAATGTCAGGAAGAATATAGAGAGCTTCAGGAGAATTTCGATAAAAAGAAAACACTTATCTACGATAAGTACGAGAAGTATTTACAGAATAAGTACATTGACGTGGCAGTGGCAAATGAACTTATTCAGATAATCCAGGAGGGAAATGCAGTAAATGTTAATACTGCAATAACATGGAAAGAGCAGAATAAATAATGGAGACAACTTTTGATAGTGGTGAGAATATCACCAGCGAAGGTAACAATAAAATATATAAACACAAAAGAAAAAAGTTAATTAGAATATTGCTGGTTATAGCATTGATAATTTCTTTGATTGTGTTGTTTTACTATTATGGAATTAAGAACAGAGTTTACAAAGGTTACAGTGTTATAAAAACCATAAATTGTAGTGCTGAAGGTAACGTAGGCTTTGAAAAATATAAAGATGGTTTTATAAAATACAGTCCCGACGGTGTGGCCTATTATGATGGGAACAAGGAAGTGTGGAATAAATCTGTATCCATGACTAATCCTTTGGTAGATGTAAAGGGAAATTACGTTGTAATTGCGGAGAAGAACTCCAATACAATTAAACTCTTTAACGAAACCGGAGAAGAGGTGGGAATCTCTTCTACATATCCGATTGTAAATGTAAAGGTATCAAAAAGTGGTTCTGTAGCGGCTATCTTAGATGATGGAAACGCAGCATACATTGAAACTTATACTAAAAATGGTGACAAATTTGCCAGTGGAAGAACTGTACTTTCAGGAGATGGATATCCAATAGATATTTCAGTTTCAGAGGATGGAACCAAGGTTGTAGCATCATATTTAGCAATAAGCAGTGGAACGTCCCAGTCGAAAGTGGTATTTTATAATTTTTCAGAAGTGGGACAAAATGAAGTAGACAGAATAGTAGGTGGATTTAACCACTATGAGACAACTATCGTTCCGGATGTGGAATTTATCAATTCCAACACGGTAGTAGCGGTAGGAGATAACATGTATACTATATACAGCATGGATGAGAAGCCTAAGAAGATCTTTGAACAAAAATTCGACGAAAAACTGTTATCAGTTTTTTACAACAGCGAATATATAGGTATGGTCTTTGAGTCAGCAGATACATCTGGAAAGAAGAACATAAAGATTATTAACACAAAAGGTAAAGAAGTAACCAACATAGAGACGGAATACATTTACAATGAAATATGTTTTAATCAGGGATATATTTTAATGTATAACAGTGAAAATATAACGATGTATTCAACCTCAGCCAAGAAGATATTTGACAAAAACTATAAGGGAAATATTAATAAGGTAATACCGGAAACGAAGACAACTTTAGCAGTAATTGCAGATACAAAAACGGAGATTATAAAACTCAAATAGGAGATAAGAATGAGCGAAGTAATACTTTTGGTAATTGTGTTATTTATAGTTGCCATGTTTTTACTAGGATACCATAGAGGACTTATAAGAATCGGACTTTCCCTGGCTTTAACGGTGACTTCCATGATACTTGCCTTTGCTTTGGCAGCGCCTCTAAAAAACTATATAAAAAACAATACGCCTATATATAACAATATAAAGACTAACATTGAAAAACAGGTGGATAAGGAAATAGATAGTATTGATGAGCTAAAACTTCCAGATACTATTATTAAAGATCTTGAGAAACATAATACCAGTGATTATAAAACTGAAGCTGGAGTGGATAGTCTTAATGAATATATAGCAGTATATTTGGCGGATATATGCATAACGATGTTATCGTATATTATTCTTTTTATTGCCATTAGATTAGCAAGTATAATTATAATGGAAATCGCAGGTATATTTGAAAGGCTGCCAGTTATCGCAGAAATTAATAAGTTCGTAGGTGGGCTGGTAGGTTTGGTTTATGGAATAGTTATAATCTGGGTTATATTTTTAATTATTACGTTGGCTCAGACAACAGCTGTAGGAGGAATGCTAATGGAATCGATTTCAAATGATCCGTTCTTAAACTATATCTATAGCACAAATATACTTTTAAAATTTTTAATATGATAGTTAACCACTTTTGAAAAATTTCAAAAGTGGTTTGTTTTTGATAAAACAAAGGAGTGACTTATGTACGGAGTAATAGACATTGGCTCTAACACCATCAGATTGGCGGTATATCAGATTAATGATGAGAGCTTAAAACCTTTATTTAACAAGAAAAATGTAGCTGGTCTTGCAGGATATGTAGATGAAAATAATAACATGTCAAAGGAAGGTATAGAAGTTGCCATCGAGTCCATAAAGAAGATGCTTAAGCTGGCAAAAAAAGTTGGAGTAAAAAAAGTATACCCCTTTGCAACAGCTTCTTTAAGAAATATTAACAACAGTAAAGAAGCCATTGGAATCATTGAGAAGGCTTGTGATATTCATGTGGATTTAATCAGTGGAAATGATGAGGCAAGATTGGACTTTAACGGGGCAGCCAGTGACTATCCATATCCTAACGGAGTTCTTGTAGACATTGGTGGTGGAAGTACCGAAGTATTATTTTTCAAGGAAAAAGAGATAGTCTATTCTAAATCATTTCCCATTGGAGGACTTAACACCTATAAAAAAAGTGTGAAAAATATCGTGCCTGATACAGAGGAATTGTACGAAATGAGTAAAAAGGCAGAAGATATTTTTAGCAAAATACCAGTGCCTGATGAATACAAAAATGGCGTAACCTGCTTTGTTGGCGGGGCAGGAAGATGTGCAAAAAAGCTTTTAAAGAAAAACTTTAAAGACGTAGAATCAAAGGATACATACGATGCAAATTACATTTCTTTGTATCTTCAGGAATATGAAAATAACCCAAGAAAGGTTATAGATGACATTTTAAAAACCATCCCAGAGCGTATAAACACCATAATTCCAGGGCTGGTAATTATAAAGGCCATAACAGATAAGTTGGAAAGTGCATATATTTTCACCTGTAAAAAAGGTATCAGAGAAGGCTATCTTATGGAGAAAATAAGTAGATAACAATGAAAATAAGTGGTAAAATAGCTTAGAATTATGCAGTGTTTAAGGAGAAAAAATGAATATTTATGATATTTTGATGTTTATGATCATAATTGTTTTGCTGGTTTTTATTTTCATTGCTTTGAATCAGAATAATGAGAACGAAAAACAGATATTGGCCAGAAAAAAAGCATATAAATATGCATACTACGCATCTATGATAGTATTTGCAATTTTTTTCTTGTTTTATGAAACTCTTGGAAGGTTTATGTGTGTCAGACTACAGATGTATTTGGGTATGATATTTTCTCTTACAGTTTTCATGCTTGTTATGGTTCTTGAGGATGGACTAAACGGAATGAATGTAGATGTACACTGGAAAAGAACTTCGGCAATCATGATAATAATTGGGATAATAATGATTGCAAGTGGTTCAATTGGGATTATAATAGATGGGGTTAATCTTCAGGAACCAAATAAAATAGGTTATGTAGCGGACCTTTTTTTTGGAGCTGCATGGACTAATGTGGCTATTGTGTACGTTATAAAGAAAAATAGAGAAAAGCATTAATATACAAGGTGGAAGAGTATGTATTTTGAAAAATTATGGAAAGCTTTTGCAAAGCTTGATGAAGTTGAGGCCATTGCCTTAGGCGGCTCTAGAGCCGGCAAAAATTATGATGAAAAGTCGGATTATGATTTATACATATATTGTAAATCTGTGCCTGATGAAAAAATAAGGGAAGATATTCTTAGTAAGTCATGTGGTTACATGGAAATTGGTAATCATTATTGGGAATTAGAGGATGATTGTACCTTGCTAGATGGTATTGACATTGATATTTTATATAGAAATATCAAGGATTTTGCTAAGGATTTGGAAAATGTTGTGGAGAAGTACGTGGCTTATAATGGTTATACAACATGTATGTGGTATAACCTTATTCATAGCAAAATTCTCTACGATGAAAAGGGCAAGTTAGGGGAATTACAAAAGCGATTCAATGTGCCATATCCAAAGCAGTTAAGAAAAAATATTGTGGAGAAGAATCTCAAGTTGTTAACCGGGAATCTGCCATCATATGACAAGCAGATTAAAAAGGCTGTGGAGAGAAATGATTTGCCAAGTATCAACCACAGAACAGCGGCATTTATGGAGTCATATTTTGATATTATATTTGCTGTAAATAAGTTGCCGCATCCAGGGGAGAAAAGAATGACAAGTTACGCATTGAGTAACTGTAAAAAATTGCCAAAAGATTTTGAGGAAAACATTCAAAACTTATATATAAGTCTCTTTAACGATCCGGAAAATGTAAATGCAAAGGTAAAGATAATAATTAAGAATCTTAAAGAGTATTTAGGTAGATAAAATAAACTAAAATAGTGTTCTTTGGCGAAATACCTGGAACTTAGAAGGGAAGAAAACAGTGAAGTATTTAAAAACGTTTGTATCAGCAATTATTGCCGGTATGTGTATAGGAATGGGTGGTATTGTATTTTTATCTCTTGAGAATAAAATTGCGGGAGCATTTTTCTTTACTACAGGTTTGTTTGTAATATGTTTATATAAATTCAATTTGTTTACAGGTAAGGTGTGTTATGTTTTTCAAAAAGACAAGGAATATGCCCTGAATCTGCCTATTATATGGGCAGGTAATCTGGCTGGAGCCTGGTTAATAGCCATGCTTACCCAGGCTACAAGAATCCATGGAATATCTGAAAAGGCCAGCACTATTTGCCAGATAAAAAACGACGATAGTTTTATTAGTCTTTTCGTACTAGGAATATTATGTGATATTCTTATATACATAGCTGTTGAAGGATATGCAACAAGTCCCTACGAAATCGGTAAACATCTTTCGATATTCTTTGGAGTAATGGTTTTTATCTTTTGTGGTTTTGAGCACTGTGTTGCGGATATGTTTTATTATTCGGTGGCAGGAATGTGGAATGGAGACGCTTTGTTAAGAATTGTTATTATATCTTTAGGAAATGCAGTAGGTGGCGTATTTATTCCTTTATTACGCAGTTTTATTGAGGAAAAGAATACGCAAAGCGAAGTGAAAAATTAGTTTTTTTAAAATTTGTGATTGACATATAAAAAATGTTAATGTATTATAAGTGGCAACAAAGACGTTGAAACGAAAGTTTCGACGTCTTTTCTTTTTTTGCAAAAATATACCATTAGGTGGAAAGTTTCCGGAGACTGACCGCAAAACAAAAAGTTTGGAGGTATGTAATATGGATATGACTCAAGTAGAAGCACTCATAAGTGAAAATTTGTTTGCTGTTTGGTTTCTCATAGGTGCTGCATTGGTTTTCTGGATGCAGGCTGGTTTTGCAATGGTAGAGGCTGGCTTTACCAGAGCAAAGAACTCAGGAAATATTATCATGAAGAACTTGATGGATTTTTGTATCGGTACAGTAATGTTCATCTTGATTGGTTTTAGTTTATTGTTAGGTGAAGATTTTGCAGGTTTTATTGGTAAGCCGGGATTTGACATCTTCACTTCTTATAAAAATTTTGATTTTTCTAATTTTGTATTTAACTTAGTATTCTGTGCAACAACGGCAACTATCGTTTCAGGTGCCATGGCAGAACGTACAAAATTCTTATCTTATTGTATTTATTCGGCTGTTATATCAGCTTTGGTTTATCCGGTTGAAGCTCATTGGATCTGGGGCGGCGGCTGGTTAGCAGATGCAGGATTCCATGATTATGCCGGTTCTTGTGCCATACATATGGTTGGTGGTATCGCAGCTATCATCGGTGCAAAACTCTTAGGACCTCGTATTGGTAAATTCACAAAAGACAAAGAAGGAAAAATTGTTAAGGTTAACGCTTTTCCGGGACATAACTTACCTATTGGATGTTTAGGTGTATTTATTCTTTGGTTTGGTTGGTATGGATTCAACGGAGCAGCTGCTACTGATATTCCAACACTTGGCTCAGTATTTTTAACAACAACTATTGCTCCTGCAGTTGCAACTGTTGTAGCAATGTTATTTACCTGGTTTAAATATGGTCACCCAGATGTTTCAATGTCATTAAATGCTTCCCTTGCAGGTCTTGTTGCTATCACAGCTTCTTGTGATGTAACTGATGCTTTGGGTGCAGTAATAATTGGTGCAGTTGCAGGCCTCCTGGTAATATTTGGTGTTTGGTTACTTGATTATGTTCTTCATATTGATGATCCGGTTGGTGCCGTTGGTGTTCATATGATGAACGGTATCTGGGGTACAATTGCTGTTGGTTTATTTGCTACAGATACAGCTCCAGGATTCGCAAAAGCCGGCATTAAAGAAGGTCTTTTCTACGGTGGTGGATTTGGTCAGTTAGGTCTTCAGTTACTTGGTTTTGTAGCAGTTGCCGGTTGGGCAGCCGTTACAATGATCTTTACATTTTCACTTATTAAATTAACTGTAGGACTTAGAGTAACAGAGGAAGAAGAGATTCTTGGTCTTGATGTTACAGAACATGGACTTACTTCTGCATATGCAGGATTTAGCATCATTGATATTGACTCTACAATGGATGTTAACGAGAACACTTACCTTGGTGTTGGCGAGTACAACGAGGCTTCAGAAGCTCAGAAGAATGCAGCTCTCAAAGTTGTTAAGACGACTGAAACTTACCCGGCTGTTGATAACGGAATGCGTAAGATTGTTATCATCTGTAAACTATCTAAGTTTGATGCATTAAAGAGAGCTATGAATCAAATTGGTGTTACAGGAATGACAATGACACAGGTTATGGGATCTGGTGTTGAGAGAGGCTCATCAAATGTATACAGAGGAACAGTTGTAGATAACACATTAATTCCAAAGATTAAAGTAGATATCATCATTTCAAATAGAATAAAAGAAGATGACCTTATCGAGGCAGCTAAGAGAGCCCTTTATACAGGACATATTGGAGATGGTAAGATCTTCGTATACAACATCAACAGAGTAATTAAAGTCAGAACAGGCGAAGAAGATATGGACGCCTTAGCAGACGTAGAATAATAAGCATAATAAATAGTATTTTAAACCTCCACTATTCAGGTGGAGGTTTTTGCATGTGAGATAGGGGAAGCTTGTAGCCTTTAGTGTAGTAGATTGACATGTATCAAAAATAGTGATAGTATCGTTAGCTGATTTAATTACTAGAAGCTCCTATTAAAACATGGCAATCCACTGATGGGAAAAAATAACAAGTATGAAGGTGAGATGACAACATGAATATAACACTTATAGGGATGCCGGGTGCTGGAAAGAGTACTGTTGGTGTAGTCCTGGCAAAAAGAATGGGAATGGATTTTATTGATACAGATCTAATTATTCAGAAGGAGTATAACAAGACATTATCTGAGATTATAAATGAAAAGGGAATAGAAGGATTTAAAAAAGTAGAAAATGATGTGATAAGTAAGTTGGAATTAGACAACACTATTATTGCAACAGGTGGAAGTGCAGTATATGGTAAAGAGGCAATGAAACATTTAAGAGACATTTCCAAGGTGGTGTATATTGAATTGTCTGAGGAGAACATTGAAGACAGACTTGGAGACTTGAATGAACGAGGCGTGGTGCTAGAGGATGGAGAAACATTGCAGGAGCTTTATGATGAGAGGATTCCGCTTTATAAAAAATATGCTCACATCATTGTAAATGCAAATGATATGGTTTTGAGAGAAGTTGTAAAGAATATAGAAAAAGTTATGCTTGACTAACCAGGAGGTTGGTTGATACTCTCCAAGGAACAACGTATTTTTTTTATGACAGCAGATAGGAGAGAACTTATATGATAGTATTTGTTATAAAAAATATATTGTTAGGTGTTGGACTGGCAATGGATGCGTTTTCGGTATCTATAGTAAATGGATTAAGTGATCCTGACATGTCTAGGAAAAGACAGTGTGGGATTGCCGGAACATATGCATTTTTCCAGTTTGCCATGCCGGTTATAGGATGGTTTTGTGTGCATACTATAGCGAATTCTTTTAAAGAATTTCAAAAGTTTATTCCTTGGATTGCATTAACACTCCTTTTGTTTTTAGGAGGTAAGATGGTAGTAGAAGGAATAGGGAATAAATTATTTGAAAAGGAAGAGGAAAAAGAGGAGAAGATTGCAAAGTTAGGCTTGGATGTGCTTTTTGTCCAAGGGCTTGCAACATCAATAGATGCATTGTCAGTTGGATTTACAATTTCTAATTACAACATAGCAAGTGCGTTGCTAAGTGCGATAATAATTGCTATAACTACTTGTATTATATGTATAGTTGGATTGATATTTGGAAGAAAATTGGGAGAAAAGATTGCAGATAATGCAACGATAATGGGAGGAGTAATTCTAATTGGAATTGGAGTAGAAATATTTATAACAGGAATACTTTAAAAGAGGCCGGTACGCTATATGGCGTATCGGCCCTAAGTTTTTTATTTTTTTATAGATTTTGTAATGCTTTTGATGGCCTGGTCAGATACATCTTTAGCAACATCCTTTACAGAATCCTGAATTTTCTCACCTTTGGCAATATCTTTAGCTTCTTTAGTAGCCGATTTAACAGCTTTGTTCATAAGATCTTTTTTAAGTTCTTTTTCAATTTTCTTAATATCTGGCATGATAAACCTCCGTTTAATGTTTTTTACATTATAACTTAATAAATGAGTAATTAAAACTTATTTTTACGAAGACAATTTTTTGATGTACTTTAATAAGCGTTCCTTAGAGGCTTTGTCTAAATGTCTGTAGGAATCAATGATTAAATCCAAATCTTCGTCTTTTTTATGGTAACCTGCAGGCACATTTCCACAGATCTTTTTTGCACTAATATTAAGATATTCAGAAATCTTAAGTGCGTAATCATATCTTATAGAAGAATCTCTCTGAATAGATGAGTAAATAGTAGTTGGACTGATGCCGGTTTCCCTGGCTAATTCACTTACTTTAATATGCTTTTTATCAAGGATTCTTTTTAATTCTGAACCATATCCCATAATGAGCCCCCCTTTAAAACCGAAACAGTAGTTAAGTATAATATAACACAATAAAAATGTTTACGCAATTCGTAAAGGATAAAAGTTTTGAAATTTAAAAGATACAATTTGGTTGACATCCATAGAATTTACATTTAAGATTATTTAAGATAAATAATAAATCGTTGACGAGGACATTAGCAATATTGAAAGTTACAGAGAGAAGCCGGTGCTGCAAGGCTTTACGGAAGATGTTGTGAGACCACCTCTGAGAGGTCCTTAATCGGACTCGCTGATCACGTTACGATCGTAATTAAGAGATCATTTAGATGAATTTAAATGATAAATTGGGTGGAACCGCGAGCAATCGTCCCAATTCGCCATAAGGCGGATTGGGATTTTTTTATTGTTTATAACGAAGAAGAAAAAGTGAAAGGAGTTACTAAGATGGATAAAGAATTCTATCTCAGCGTATACAGACATTCCCTTGCACATATTTTAGCTAAGGCAGTTATTGAAATCTATGGCAAGGATGTTCAGTATGCAATTGGACCACAGATTAAAGACGGAGCGTATTATGATTTTGAGCTTCCAGAAGGCAAGAAAATCACAGAGGACGATTTAAAGACCATTGAAGATAAGATGAGAGAAATCGTTAAAAGAAGAGAGGACTGGACACGTAAAGAAGTTTCTAAGCAGGAAGCTATGGAAATCTTTAAAGACCAGAAGTTCAAGATTGAGCTTATTAAGGATCTTCCGGAGGACGAGATTATCACTACATATACAACAGGCGACGATTATATAGATCTTTGTAGAGGACCTCATATTGACAACTCTCAGGAACTTATGAATGCAGCATTTAAGGTGCATTCAACATCAATGGCTTATTGGAAAGGTGATGAGAACAGAGAGAGATTACAGAGAGTATATTTCTACGCATTTCCAAGTAAGGATGAGTTAAAGAAACATATAAAACTCATTGAGGAAGCTAAGGAAAGAGATCACAAGAAGATAGGTGCCCAGTTGGATTTGTTCATGTTTGATGAGACAGCACCAGGTATGCCATATTGGTTACCACGTGGTTGGGAGTTATATCAGACACTTCTAAAATACTCTAGAGAAATCCAGAGAAAGCATGGATATACAGAGATTTCAGCACCACTTATTAACAACAAAAAGCTTTGGCTTATAAGTGGACATTGGGCTCATTATCTTAACAACATGTTTATTGTTCCGGGTATTACAGGAAATGTAAAAGCAGATACTAACATTGAAAATGTAGTTGCAAACTATGGAACAAATGCACAAGAGGATGTTCAGGCTAAGCTTGAAGCCGGAACAATTGTCTACAACCGTGAAAATATTGATACAATGGCAGCTAAGCCAATGAACTGTCCAAATGCAATGATGACTTATAAGAGAACAAAGCATTCATATAAGGAACTTCCAATTAGATATAGTGAGTATGATGTTCTTCATAGAAAAGAAAAATCAGGACAGATGAACGGACTTTTCAGAGTTCAGGAGTTTAGACAGGATGATGATCATACATTTGTAATGGAATCACAGATTAAGGATGAGATATCAGATATCATCGCTATTGCTGATGAAATCTATAGCACATTTGGAGTTACATACAGAGCAGAATTATCTACAAGACCAGATGATTTCATGGGAGATGTTGAGGTTTGGAACAGAGCTGAGGCAGGTCTTAGAGAAATCTTAGATGAGAAGTATGGTCCGGACGGATATGAGGTAAATGAAGGAGATGGAGCATTCTATGGTCCTAAAATTGACCTTCAGATACAGGATGCCCTGGGAAGAGAGTGGCAGTGTGGAACTATCCAGCTTGACTTCCAGCTTCCACATAACTTTGGATTAACATATGTAACAGCTGAGGGAACAGAGGAGATGCCGGTAGTTATTCACAGAGCTATTTACGGATCTCTTGAAAGATTCATCGGTATTATTATCGAGAACTTCAAAGGTAACTTCCCATTCTGGCTCAATCCGGGACAGGTAGCTATAGTTCCAATCAGAACAGAGCACAACGAGTATGCTAAGAAAGTTGAAGAAGCTCTTACCAATATTGGAATTAGAGTTGAAGCTGATTACTCTGATAAGAACATGAGAACAAAGATTAAAGAATTCAAGCAGCATGCTAAGTCACCATACATCCTGGTATTAGGTGATAAAGAAGCTGAGGAGAATACAGTATCTATCAATATTCGAGGACTTAACAAACAGGTACAAAACATTGCGCTTGATAAGTTTGTTGACTATTGTAACAAGTTAAATACTGAGCATATACTTGAGCTTGAGACAGAGTTTAACTAGAAAGAGTTCATATAAAATGCAAATAAGAATGCGGCCATTACCAAGTAGTGGTCGCATTTATTAATATTTTATATATAATTTGTAAAATATTTTTATTTAAGGAAATTCTTTATGGAAATGAATTTATAATATGGTAAAATAGTAAATACCAGTAAAATTTAAAGGTTGGAAGATATGATAAAGGCAATTTGCACTCAGGGAAAGGGTGTAGATATGGACAGGGCAAGAAGGCTTGCCAGTCAATTTGAAGTGAAAATTATAACTACGTTGCCAGATGATAAAGAGGCAATGTATTTTTTATTAGATAAAAGCGGGATTGCCCTCGTTAGTGGAAAGCAAGTATTAAAAGGGGACTTCACCAGGCTGTTAAACCGGGTCACCAATGGACATTTGCCCCATGAGATACTTTTGAAGGCTACGAAACCGCCGGCAGATATTTACGAAAAAACAGTGCGAGCAGTTGATTGTACTGCTGGATTAGGAGAAGATTCTTTTATTTTAGCGGCCTTAGGGTATCATGTTGAGATGTTTGAACACAACGAGATAACGGCAACATTATTACAGGATGCAATTATAAGAGGGAGAAATAATCCACAGATAAGGGAAATAGTTGGGAGAATGAATTTAAAAAAGGGAGACAGCAAAGAACTTCTAAAGGAATTGGATTATAAACCGGAACTTATTTACCTTGATCCAATGTTTCCAGAGAAAAAGAAGAGTGCGGAATCAAAGAAAAAACTTCAGATTCTACATAGAATAGAGACGCCTTGTTCTGATGAAAATGAGTTGGTGCAGGCGGCTATAGAAGCGAATCCCAAGAAAATAGTTATAAAGAGACCACCAGATGGGCCATATTTAGCAGGACTTACACCGTCTTATTCGGTAACTAGAAAAGCTGTCAGATATGATTGTTTGGTTTACAGTTAGAAGGGAATTTGAAGTAAGAATTTTGGCAGGGTAGGTGATATAGATGTTGCAGGATATACAACCACATAAACTACATAATGAATATGACCATGATGCGGTGGCAAATGCAACAGATATTGTAGTTATTGTGGCAGGAAGTAAGGTGCTTGCCAGAATTGATGAATTATCTAATGCGGTTAGATTACCCATAATAGAAGAGGTATGGGGCTTAGATGATTTTGATGGCAAGAAGCTTACTTATTTATTCTCTGTAGATAATGAAAGATACTTTATCTACGAACCTATAGAAGATGAAAAAATAATAGATGAAGTAATAGGGTATAAATTAATTGACCTTAGATACATTAGAGAGAATTCGTTAGAACCGAAATCCAGAGTATTTGCCATGCATACTGCCAAACATTTATCGGACTGGTATGCGGACAGCAAATTCTGTGGAAGGTGTGGACATAAGATGAAGCATTCCATAACGGAAAGGGCAATGTGTTGTCCGGAGTGCGGATATATTCAGTATCCAAGGATTATGCCTGCGGTTATAGTGGGAGTCATTAATGGAGACAGATTGTTGATTACAAAATATAAGTCCGGATATGCCCACAATGCGTTGATTGCAGGATTTACAGAGATAGGTGAGACCTTAGAGGAGACCGTAGCCAGAGAGGTTATGGAAGAAGTGGGAATAATGGTACGAAATATAAAGTACTATAAATCTCAACCTTGGGGTATGGCAAATGATATATTGGCCGGATTCTTCTGTGAGGTAGATGGAAACGATGAGATTTATATGGACGGAAGCGAGTTAAAATATGCTCAGTGGGTTGAAAGAGAAGATATAGAATTACAGCCAGATGATTCAAGTCTTACCAATGAAATGATGAAGATGTTTAAAATCGGAAGAATAAGAAGATAAGAACAGCGTAACAGATTAGAAGTTACGCTGTTTTTTTATGTGAGGATGTATTGTGGAAAATGCCTAAAAATCTTTGTGTATACTGATGATTTATGGTAAAATTTAGTGGTATGAACTTTTATGTTGATAAAGTTTATCTGATAACACAATGATTTTACAGGAGGATTTTTCAATGCCAGTAATGGAATATCTGGAAAGAAATGCAAAGCTTTATGGAAATGAAGTGGCATTAATCGAACTTAATCCGGAAGAACCAGATTCGAGAAGAAAGACATGGAAGGAAGCGGAACTTATTGAACCGAACCGCTTTGAGCCATATAGAAGAGAGATTACATGGAGCATATTTAATGAGAAAGCCAATAGATTCGCTAATATGCTTATTGAAAGAGGAATAAAAAAAGGAGATAAGGTTGCCATTATCATGTACAACTGTCTTGAATGGCTGCCTATCTATTTTGGAATATTAAAGACTGGAGCTATAGCAGTTCCATTTAACTTTAGATATGATGCCGATGAGATTCTGTATTGTGCAGAGCTTGCAGAGGTAGATGTTATCGTATTTGGACCTGCATTTATTGGTCGTATAGAACAGCATGCAGAGCGTCTTTCCAAGGGAAGACTTCTTATATATGTTGGAGATGGATGTCCGCTTTTTGCTGAAAGTTACAGAGAACTTGTAGCAGATTGTTCCAGTGCAAGTCCGGAAATAGAGATTACAGACGAGGACTATGGTGCTATTTATTTTTCATCAGGAACAACAGGTTTTCCAAAGGCAATTCTTCACAAACACCAGAGTTTAACCCAGGCAGCCCAGATGGAACAAAAGCATCATAAGACTGGAAGGGATGATACATTTCTTTGTATCCCACCTTTATATCACACCGGTGCCAAATTCCATTGGATGGGAAGTTTAGTGGCAGGTAGCAAGGCGGTTCTTTTAAAGGGAACAAAGCCTAAGACTATTCTTGAAGCTGTTTCTAGTGAGAGATGTACAATTGTATGGTTGCTGGTGCCATGGGCTCAGGATATATTGGATATGTTTGACAGCGGAGAACTTGATCCAAAGAATTATCACCTTGATCAGTGGAGACTTATGCACATTGGTGCACAGCCGGTTCCACCTTCGCTTATTAAGAGATGGAAGGAATATTTTCCAAATCATGAATATGATACTAACTATGGTTTGTCAGAGTCTACAGGCCCGGGTTGCGTGCATTTAGGTGTGGAAAACATTCACAAGGTTGGAGCTATTGGAATTCCGGGATACAGATGGGAATGCAAGATTGTTAACGAGAATAACGAGATAGTTAAGCAGGGAGATGTTGGAGAACTTTGTGTTAAAGGTCCTGGAGTTATGACCTGCTACTACAACAATCCGGAGGCAACAGCTGAAGTGTTAAAAGATGGCTGGCTATATACTGGAGATATGGCTATGCAGGATAAGGACGGTTTTTATTTCCTGGTAGACCGTAAGAAAGACGTTATCGTTAGTGGTGGCGAGAATATTTACCCTGTACAGATAGAGGATTTCCTTCGCCAGAATCAGAAGATTAAAGATGTTGCAGTTATTGGTCTTTCAGATAGAAGATTGGGAGAGAAGACAGCAGCTATTATTGAAATAAAAGACGGAATGGAATGTACTAAGGAAGAGATAGAAGAATTCTGTATGGGTCTTCCAAGATACAAGAGACCTAAAGAAATCATTTTCGATGAAATACCTAGAAATGCTACAGGTAAGATTGAGAAACCTGCTTTAAGAAAACGTTACGGAGCAGACAACCTGGTTGCAAAAGAGGTTACAGAATAAAAGTGTATAGAGTTTAGTTAGGATGTGTAATTTATGAAAGAGTTAATGTTAGGAAATAAGGGCATTGCCAGAGGTTTATATGAAGGCGGTTGTTCTATAATCTCAAGTTATCCGGGAACACCAAGTACTGAGATAACAGAGGAAGCGGCAAAGTATGATGAAATCTATTGTGAGTGGGCACCAAATGAAAAGGTTGCCTTAGAAGTGGCTCATGGAGCTACATTGGGAGGAAGAAGAGCTGCCTGTGCTATGAAACACGTAGGACTTAACGTGGCTGCAGATCCTTTATTTACAATATCTTATCAGGGATTAAATGCAGGTCTTGTTATCTTCGTGGCAGATGACCCGGGAATGCATTCTTCTCAGAATGAGCAGGATTCAAGACATTATGCGATAGCAGCTAAGGTTCCAATGTTGGAGCCATCAGATTCAGATGAGACCAGAAGATATGTTAAGGAAGCCTACAGGATTTCTGAAAAATACAATACACCGGTATTTGTGAAAATGTGTACAAGAGTTGCTCATTCTCAGAGTATTGTAGAGACTGAAGAGAGAGTATTACCAGACCAGGTGCCATATGTAAAAGATCCAACAAAGGTTATGATGACTAAGAACTCCAGGGATGCTCATGTAAGAGTAGAACAGAGAACAAAGGATCTTATTGAATACGCAGAGACTAGTGATATTAATAGAATCGAATGGGGTGATACCTCAGTAGGTATTATTACTTCATCAACTTCTTATCAGTATGCAAAGGAAGTGTTTGGTGATAAGGCTTCAGTTCTTAAGCTTGGAATGATTTATCCACTTCCTAGTAAATTGATTCTTGACTTTGCATCAAAGGTGGACAAACTTATTGTTCTTGAAGAGTTAGATCCTATTATTGAAAATCACGTTAAGGTGTTAGGATTACAGCCTATAGGTAAAGAGACCTTCCCTATATGTGGTGAATTCTCTCAGAACTTAGTAAGAGAGTGCATGGGAGAAGAAGCCAAGAAAGGTGTTAAGTTAGAAGATGAGATTCCGGGACGTCCACCGGTAATGTGTGCCGGTTGTCCTCACAGAGGAATCTTCTACACATTAAAGAAGAATAAATGCATGGTATATGGAGATATTGGTTGCTACACATTAGGTGCCATTGCTCCACTTAATTCCATGGACTTAAATGTATGTATGGGTGCTTCATGTTCAGGACTTCATGGATTTAATCTGGCCATGGGCAAGGCAGGAGAAAAGCACAGCGTAGGTGTTATTGGTGATTCTACATTTATGCATTCAGGAATGACAGGTATATGTGACATTTCCTATAACATGACCAATTCTACAGTTATTATTCTGGATAATTCCATAACCGGTATGACAGGTCATCAGCAGAATCCAACAACAGGTAAGAACCTTCGTGGAGAGCCTGCCGGAAAGGTTAATCTTGAGGCTCTTTGCAGAGCGTTAGGTTTTAACCGTGTAAGAGTTGTGGATCCTTATAATCTTCAGGAATGCGATACAGTTCTTAAGGAAGAACTTGAGGCTGAGGAGCCATCAATTATTATCAGCAGAAGACCTTGTGTAATGATTAAGGGAACGGTTCACAGACCTCCGTTGAAACCGGATGTGGACAAGTGTGTAGGATGTAAAGCCTGTATGCAGATTGGATGTCCTGCTATTTCAGTTAGAGATAAGAAAGTTGTTATAGATGAATCTCTTTGTATTGATTGTGGCGTATGCAGCCAGATGTGTAAATTTGGCGCGTTGAATCATGTAGAGTAGGAGGTGCGAATATGGAAACGAAGAATATTATGATCGTTGGTGTCGGAGGACAGGGTACACTTCTTGCTAGTAAAGTTCTTGGATACGTGCTTTTAAAACAGGGATTTGATGTAAAGGTTTCAGAGGTTCATGGAATGAGCCAGAGAGGTGGAAGTGTTGTTACTTATGTAAGATACGGTGACAAGGTGTATTCTCCGGTAATAGATAAAGGTGAGGCAGATGTAATCATCTCTTTTGAAAAACTTGAGGCTGCCAGATGGTTAGAATATTTAAAACCGGGTGGACAGATTATTGTAAATACCCAGGAAATGGAGCCAATGCCTGTAATTATTGGGGCTGCCAAGTATCCTGAGAATCTTGTAGAGAAGATGAAGGAAAAAGGTGCTAAGGTAGATGCAGAGGATTTCTTAGCTATTGCCTTAAAAGCAGGTTCACCAAAGGCTGTTAACATAGCTTTGTTGGGAAGATTTTCAAACTATTTTACAGAGATTTCAGATGAAGCATGGCAGGATGCCTTGGAAAATAATGTTAATCCTAAGTTCTTAGAACTTAACAAAAAGGCATTTGCTTTGGGAAAATCTGCAAACGATTAGTGAAAGGTAAATAATGAATATACTTTTAGTAGCTCTTAATGCAAAATATATACATTCCAATCCGGCCATATATTCGCTGGCAGCCTGTGCCAAGGATTATGTGGAAGATGGTAATACTGTTAACATTGCAGAATTTACAATCAATGACAGGTATGAAGATATATTAAATGGAATACTCCTTAGAAAACCCGATATTATCGGGTTTTCCGTTTATATATGGAACAGTCAGGAGATGAAAGAACTTATGGAGGATATCCATAAGATTAAACCGGAGATTATGCTGTTTGCCGGAGGACCAGAGGCCACCAATGATCCGGAGAGATTTATAAAATGGTGCGATTTTGTAATGTTAGGTGAAGGGGAAACTAATTTTAAAATCATAACGAAATGCGTAGTTAATCATCAGCAGATTCCCTTTGAAGATATGGAGGGAATTGCCTATGCCACCTACAGAAAACCTGGGGAGAAATATATGGTTGTGCACCCTCAGGGAAGCAAATCCATGGTGGATATGGACACTATTCCGTTTTTATATGATGAGTTAGAAAATTTTGAAAACAGAATTATTTATTATGAATCCAGCAGAGGATGTCCGTTTAGATGCAGTTATTGTCTATCTTCTATTGAAAAATCTGTTCGATACAGAAGCATGGAAGTGGTCTTTAGAGAGCTTAAATATTTTTTGGATAAAAAGGTTAAACAGGTTAAATTCATTGATAGAACTTTTAACAGTTCAAGTAAACGTTCTTTAAAAATCTGGAGGTTTATAAAGGATAACGATAACGGTGTTACGAATTTTCATTTTGAAATAGGAGCTGACCTTCTAAGTAAGGAAGAGATTGATTTGTTAAAAACCATGAGAACGGGATTGGTTCAGCTGGAAATAGGAATTCAATCCACCAACGAGGACACCATGAGAATGATTCATAGAACCGCCAATAATAAAAAGCTTATGGAAAATGTTATGGAGCTTCGTAAGAACTATAATATCAATCTACATACTGATTTGATTGCCGGACTTCCATACGAAGGTTATGAAAGCTTCAAACAATCTTTTAATGATATCTATCCTCTATACGCAGACCAGTTACAGTTGGGATTCTTAAAGGTTCTCAAGGGTACGGAGATGTATGAAAGATCTCAGGAATATGGCCTGGTGTACTCATCTAAGCAACCCTATGAAGTGTTTTACAGTAAGTGGCTTTCCTATGAGGAAAATGCTCATCTCCACAGAGTGTGTGACGGTGTGGAGTTATTTTATAATGCCCAGCTTTTCAGACATTCTTTAAAATATCTAGAGCAATTTTTTGATACGTATTTTGATATGTATGATGCTTTAGCAGATTATCTGGATTCCAATAAATTATCGGGAGTTGGTATCTCTGCCAAGAGAAAGTTCGAGATTCTAAAGGATTTTGGAAAAAATTATTGCAGTCAGGATAAGTTGGATTATTTTCTAAGTTATTTGCGACTTGATGAAATGCTTCATATGCATCCTAACAGGAAGATGTCTGCATTGGAAAGTTTTACATTTCCGGAAGGAAAAAGGGTGTATGAATTTGATTATACTAAGAAAAGTCCGGTAACAGGCGAGGTGGAATTCAAGGAAGTATAAGGGATATTGAAGTATTTTATCACTTAGAATAGTCGATAAATTCCAAGATATATAATAAGATATTTAAAAAGGAGGCATTATGTTAGTTATAAAAAATGGACGAGTTATAGATCCGGTTAACAATGTGGATGAAGTCATGGACGTGGTTGTTGACGGGGATGAGATTGTTAAAACAGGTAAGAATCTAGGTGTAGATGAATTAGGAAGTGATGCGCAGGTAATTGACGCCACAGGACTTGTGGTATCCCCAGGGCTGGTGGATAGCCATGTTCATTTTAGAGATCCGGGATTCACATACAAAGAGGATATATATTCAGGGGCCAAGGCTGCGGCTAAAGGCGGAGTTACCACGGTAATTCTTATGGCCAATACAAAACCTCCTGTGGATAATCCGGAGACTTTAAAGTATGTACTAGACAAAGGTGCAGAGACGGACATTAATATTCTTACCACTGTAAATGTCACTAAGGGCATGAGAGGTAAGGAAATAGTGGATATGGAGGATTTGGCAAGTAAAGGAGCAGCTGGTTTTACTGATGATGGTATTCCTATTATGGACGAGGCGGTTTTATTAGAGGCCATGAAGAGAGCGAAGGCACTTAATCTTCCGGTAGCACTTCACGAGGAAGACCCATTATTTGTTAAACAGGCCGGAGTAAATATGGGCAAAGTGTCAGAAGAACTTGGATATGGCGGTGCTTCTCACACAGCAGAAGATATTATGGTGGCTAGAGATTGTGTTCTTGCCATGGAATCCGGAGCCAGAGTGTGTATGCAGCATCTAAGTTCCAAGGTTAGTGTTGAAATTCTTAGAACCTTCAAAAAACTTGGGGCAGATGTTCATGGAGAGGCTACCCCTCATCATTTTACTTTGACAGAAGAGGCTGTTTTAGAATATGGAACTTATGCCAGAATGAATCCGCCTCTTAGAACACAGGAAGATAAAGAGGAAATTATAAAGGGTATAGTGGATGGAACTATTGATATGATTGTTACGGATCATGCCCCTCATTCTAAGGAGGAAAAGGATAGACCTATGGCCAATGCACCAAGTGGAATAACAGGTATAGAGACATCCCTTGCCTTGGGAATCAAGTCTTTGGTGCAACCGGGACACATTTCCCTTATGAAGCTTATTGAATTAATGAGTGCAAATCCTCTCAAATTCTATAATATTGAGCCGGAAAAGATTCAGGCTGGACAGAAGGCAGACCTGGTAATCTTTGGCGAAAATGAAGAGTGGGTTGTAAAGGATTATGCTTCCAAGGCGGTAAATAGTCCGTTTACAGGATGGAGGCTACCTGGAAAGATTCACTACACCATTTGCAAGGGAAAGATTGTTTATGAAAATCGTTAGTATTGATAGATTAGAAGATGTAGAAGAACTACAGGTATATACTGACTTTAAAGAGAATCAGTTAATGCATATTAATGAGCCGGATTTAGGCGTATTTATAGCGGAGAGCCCTAAGGTAATAACCAGGGCTCTTCGTGCTGGATATAAACCAATATCTATTCTCAAAGAAGTCGGGGTAAATGATTCTGAGACCATGGAAGTATTGGAAAAGCTTAAGAATGAAGAGCTTATTGTATACGAAGCACCGACTAAAGAAATCGCTAATCTTACGGGTTACAAGCTTTTAAGAGGGATGGTTTGTGCCATGAAAAGAAAGGTGCTTCCTTCTTTAGAAGACATTTGCAAAGGAAAATCTAGAATAGTTGTACTAGAGGATGTCGTAAATCCTTCAAATGTTGGGGCTATCATTAGGTCAGCAGCGGCTATGAAGGCTCAGGGAGTTGTTTTAACAGCTGCCTGTAGTGATCCCTTGTACAGAAGAGCCGCCAGAGTAAGTATGGGCACGGTATTTCAGGTGCCTTGGACGGTTCTAGGCAGGAATCAGTGGCCTGATGCTATGGATAAGCTTAGGGAAATGGGTTATAAAACAGCTTCCATGGCTTTAACTAATGATTCAGTATCCATAGACGATGACCGACTTATGCGGGAGGAAAAGTTGGCAATTATCATGGGTACAGAGGGGGAAGGATTAAAAGAAGAACCCATTTCTAAAAGTGATTATGTGGTAAAAATTCCTATGGCAGAAGGGGTAGATTCCTTAAATGTAGCGGCGGCCAGTGCAGTTGCCTTCTGGCAGTTGTGTAATTATAAAAAGAGTTAGGATGCTAAAAATAACCATAATGCTAAAAACAACCAGGTTGCTAAAATGCTATAATGTAATTGAAAATATAGTTAGTCTATGCTGACTTCTTCTTTAGTTAAAAAACTAAAGGAGATAGAGATAATCTGGAAGTTCAGACTAGACCTCTATGTGGTTAAATGATGTAAATTTTTAATATTTTCACAAATTATTCTATTGAAATAAAGTGTTAAATGAAGTATATTTAGGTAAATATCCGTAAAAGGGCATAGAATTACGGAGGATTACCTAAATGCTGATGACCTATAATGAATGTTTGACAAAATATAAAAATGACTATCAAATCCGAAGGGCATTAGATGCTGGCTTAATCATAAAGCTTGAGCCGGGAATATATTCGGATAAGAACTTTGAATTTGAAACGTCTATAATATCAAAAAAATATCCTCATGCTGTATTTACGATGAGAAGCGCTTTTTATTATTTGGGATTAACTGATACGATTCCAGAAAAGTATCATCTAG
>JAEIGA010000692.1_pt1 | contig 50058 bp, 50 predicted proteins | sample 9270691 | NCBI WGS metagenome assembly JAEIGA01 (sample SAMN17057246, study PRJNA624740) | gut metagenome | biome: biome; isolation source: fecal sample | host: Bos grunniens | place: China: Xizang | collected 2019 | reverse complement strand
CTGGGTTGTGTCGTGCCTTCGGCACTGGGAGATTCCAAATTTACATTCATGTCGCGTATGGTTGAAACCCTACGCTATTGGATGTTGCACCTTCGGTGCTACGGGGAAAAACAAAAAAGACGCGATTTCTCGCGTCTTCCTATTTTTCTATTACTTCAACAAATTCTTTAGGCAAGATGACATTTTCCAACATTATGGCATCCGAAAATAATGGTCCGATCTCTGCAACCGTAAAACCGGCTATTCCACACGCTATCTTGGTGACGTAAAATTTCAATTCCGGATGTGTCTTGGCACATACTAGAAAATCCTGAACTTTTCCGGCTATGTAATCCACGCCTCCTTCCATAGTCGGCAATGCATAACATTGGCCAGTGAGCCCTTCTCCTACACCCCACTCTGCACCAAACTTTTTATTGGCCATTCGTGCAGCGCCTCCTCCATGAAAGCCTCGGATGTTGCTGCCAAACACAAATATCTCGTTTGTTTTTAATTCTGTGATAAACTCTGGTGTATATTCTCGATTATATTTCATCTTTTATCCTTTAATAATTCTATGATTGACCTATCCGCAGGCAACCATCTTACCGTATCTAATTCTTCTTTTCTAAGCCACCGCGCATCTTCATGCTCTAAAAGCGTAAGATTCCCTCCGACGACGGTGCAAAGATAACAATGCATTGTCAAATGAAACTTTGGATAGTCGTATTCAACAGTTGTGAGCAGGCTCCCCACTTCTATATCAGTGGCCAATTCCTCTCTGATCTCCCGTCGCAACGCTTCTTTGTGAGATTCTCCTGGCTCTATCTTTCCTCCTGGAAACTCCCACCAATCTTTCCAATCTCCGTATCCTCGCTGTGTGCAAAAGACTCTTTCATCCGAATCACGAATAATAGCCGCTACGACTTCTATAATTTTCATTATCAATCTATCTTCAAGCCATCCAACAGTTCCTCATTAAAATACTTTATCCAAGATTCGTAAACATCCTGGGCTGACTGCATTGTCCCGACAAGAAATCCAGTGGTCTGTTCAAACTCGTATAAGCCACGATAATAAAACAATTTATGCTCATTGTCGATAACAAAAGGCATAATGCCATTACGCAGACATTCACGGAAAAGAACTAACCTACCGACGCGTCCATTACCATCCTGAAACGGATGGATACACTCAAAACGCCAATGATATTCGGCAAGTGTATAAATTGACACATTTGTCTGAGACAAATACCACTCCCCTAATTTCTGCATTTCATTGGCCACTTCATTTGGTTTGCACGTTTCTTTTCCTCCGACTTCATTGGCCATTTTCTTATAATCACCCACATTAAAATATGGCTTGAGAGCATCCGCTGTCCCAGTCTTCAAAATCCGGTGAAACTCTTTTATTATGGTTTCGGAAAGTGGCTCATCTATTGTGTCAAGAAGAAAATCAAAAGCGACAAAGTGATTCGTAGTCTCTATAATATCATCAACAGGCACTGCTTCCTGATCTTTGAATCCAATGAGTCGTGTTTCAAATATATAGCGTGTCTGATCCTCTGTTAGCCTGCTACCCTCAATACGATTGGAATTATAAGCCAACTGTACTTGGGTCTTATGATAAAGCCCACCTTTTCGATGAGATTGCTGTTCATCAATGAGGAATGACGTAAGTTTATTCATAAGCATTTTCAATTAGCCATTGTCACTTCGCTTTCAAGCATTCGTTGTCGTCATCAAAATCTCCAAGGACAACATCTGTGATCGTATTGATTTTTGAAGCATCGTACGGTGCTGACACACGGATGTAATTTTCAGTGAATCCATGCATCACATTGGTGTCGGTATCCTCCCAAAGGACTTTGGCTGGAGTTCCGATCTGGCTCTTCATAAACTCATGCAAGCGTTTCTCTGAAAAATCCATAAGAATATCAGTGCGACGTTTCTTCTCCCCATTCTGCACATATGGTTTGATTGACAACGCAGCTGTGTTTGGCCTTGGGGAATATGGGAAAACATGCAATCTTGTGACATCAAGACTTTGCAAAAACTCAAACGAGTCGTTGAAATGTTCCTCCGTCTCACCGTTGAATCCGACAATCACGTCGACACCGATAAAGGCATTCGGCATGCGTCTTTTTATCTCAGCAATCTTATGGGCGAAGACATCTCGCTTGTATCGACGGTGCATCAACGCCAGTATCTCATCATTTCCACTCTGCAACGGGATATGGAAATGTGGCATGAACGTACGGCTGTTCGCACAGAAATCAATAATCTCATCTGTCAGGAGATTAGGCTCTATGCTGGAGATTCTATATCGTTCAATTCCGTCGACTTTATCCAGTTCTCTGACCAAATCGACGAATCTTTCCCCCGTCGACTTTCCAAAATCTCCGATATTAACTCCTGAAATGACTATCTCTTTCGCTCCTTCTGCAGCGGCTTTTTTCGCCTCCTCCACAGTGAGAGCTATCGAGGCGTTTCGGCTCTTTCCTCTGGCAATAGGGACAGTACAATATGTGCAGAAATAGTCGCATCCGTCCTGCACCTTCAACAAGTAGCGTGTGCGACACCCTGCAGTGCAGAATGGGAAAAACACATCCACTTTGCTACGCTCAGTGTGGAAAATTTTCGTGTCTGGCTCATTTTCATTGAGCATCTTCACCAATGAAGCCATATCAAACTTATGCTGCGCACCAAGCACAATGTCGACACCTTCAATATGCCCCACCTCATCCGGCTTGATCTGGGAATAGCAACCTGTAACAACGACCTTCGCATCCGGATGCTGGCGTTTCAACTGGTTGATCACAGCCCTGCCCTTTCTTTCCGCAGCCTGCGTCACCGCGCACGTATTGACCACGATAAGGTCCGCCGTTTCGCCTTCTTTTGCGGCAAAATAGCCGACAGACTCCAAATCGAAAGAGAGCCTGGACGTCTCAGCAAAATTCAATTTACAGCCCAGAGTATGGTATACGACCTTCATAAATAGTGATTAATCAATATCAGACAATTTTTCTGGTTTGCCAAACACCACAAACAGCAAAAGCGAAGCTATCGCAGCATAAAGCATCGACTCTGTAGGCTGGATGACGAAAAGGATCGCTGTTATTCCAGACGGCACATGCACCAACGTCATCTTCTTCATCGTTATTCTCTCCAGCAATTTTTCCGCAGTCTTCAAATCGTCGCACTCGGCCACAATCTTCCTATCCTTTTTATATTGCCATACCGCATAAGGCACAAGTATGACAATAAGGAGATATGCGATCGTAGACACATAATATGGAATCTGACTTCCTGTGTTCTGAAGGAAATTCGAAATCATGATCAGAAGTGCGGAAATCGCTATTCTGGAATAATACTTGAAATTTAAATTCATATTTGTCAAATTAGAAATTCGTGCCTGTTGAATATGGACGTCTTTCGACGATGCTGCGTCCGAGCGTCACCTCATCCGCGTAATGAAGTTCGTCTCCCGTCGCCACACCTCTGGCAAGAGTTGTGATATTGATTCCAAGATTCTCAAGTCGACGGTAGATATAATAAGCTGTTGTATCACCTTCCATCGTCGTCGACAAAGCTAAGACAACCTCGTCAATCGGCTCTTCGCGGACACGTTGCACCAGGCTTTCGATGGTAAGGTCGTTTGGACCAATCCCGTCGATAGGAGAAATCACACCTCCAAGCACATGATAAAGCCCGCGGAACTGCTGCGTCGCCTCTATGCTCATCACATCCTTCAGATCCTGCACCACACAGATGATCTTAGGGTTTCGGCTTTTGTCCGAGCATATTTCACAAATATCAGTATCTGAGATATTGTGGCAACAACGGCAAAACTTCACCTCCTTCTTCAGACGGACAAAAGCATTGGCAAAACGCTCCACATCTTCCTCTGAACGGTTTAAAAGATGAAGGACAAGACGCAAAGCGCTCTTTTTTCCGACACCTGGAAGCGAAGAGATCTGATGTACAGCCTCCTCAAGAAGTTTGGAAGAAAACTGATCCGTCATTATTCGTACCACTTTTCATCAGCCGCAGCGTCTCCAGCATTAGCAGAAGGATCAACGATATTATTCAAAGGGCTAATCGGATCATTTGTAGACGACGGTTCGATAATCTTCTCAATCTTATAAACGACATAGTTGCTGTTGCCACGCCACCAAAGAGCATGGTTGTATTCCTTGTAACGGACAGTGACGATAGACTCGCCAACAAGTTCAAGGGTACGGGCAAGAGAATCATCCTCGACAGAGAAATCAAACTCATTACTACCAAGCCCCTGCTGACCTTTTGATTTGATACCCTGCTGAATCAATCTGCCCTCATAAGTTTTCCAGATATATCCCTTACGAGTGACGAAATTCACCTGACCGGTTTTGATACCGTCAGCGAACTCCCAATAGAACGAGATGTAACCCACAGCAAGAAGAATCACACCAATAACAGCAGTGATAATGCAACCTATTTTCATATTCTCAGAATTTAATTCAATTTTCTGCAAATATACCATAACTAAATGAAAAAGATTAACAAAATGCAGTTAAAAGAAAAAAAATCAAGAAATAGTTAAATTTTCCGAGCAAAACATTTGCATTAAAGAAAAAAACATCTACCTTTGCAGTGCTTTTGAAAACAAGCGTTCTAAGACATAATAAAAAGCAGAATTGCGGAAATAGCTCAGTTGGTAGAGCACGACCTTGCCAAGGTCGGGGTCGCGGGTTCGAGTCCCGTTTTCCGCTCAAAAGGAAGCAGCAAGAAATTGTTGCTTTTTTATTTTATTTCTGTCCAAAGAGTAGCAAACCTAACAATTATAATTAAATTTGCCAATAATAAATTCTATGCAATAGGCATTCTAAAATCAAAAGAAATGGATGAAAAAGATCAATATTACATTCAGCTTTACGTTTATGCAGGAGTACTTATTGCAGCAGCTATCTACCTGCTGTTCAAATCAATATATGAAACTGGCCTTATCCAATATTTAGCAAAGAAGATAATAGGAGAATCTTCAGTAGAAAAAATAAAACAGCAACTATATATAAATGATGAAACAACTATATATAGGAAGAAAAAAAAGAATGTTGACATTCCCAAAGAGATGGAACTGACAAATAAAGTTCTAGCCCAGATGGATAAGGAGACTGCCAAACCAGTTCTGCGTCTGAAACTCACAAATGAACAAGTTTCGATTTCCGGAAGCAAAGTTGGCGGAATTCCGTATATTCCGTCAAAAGAAGCAGTGCCTCTCGACTCAAAAGGACTACCTCTTCGCTTGTTGGCCCAGATAGACTGCAGATCGCTCTCTGCTCTACCCGATTTTCCACAAGTCGGCCTATTACAATTCTGGATAGACCAGTTTGACGACAGTTTAGGGCTCTTTACAGAAGGAGGATCACGAGTTGTCTGGCATGAGAAAGTCGACGATAAAATAACAGAAGAACAGGTTCGTTCTTGGTTGGCGGATTTTCCACAACCAGATGGAAACGAATATTGGTTTCCAGTGACAGGTGAGTTTGGTTTGTCATTTATAAAAGAAGAAGAGCCAATGCCTATGAGCGATGCTCATTTCGGACCGATTTTTGTCAAGAAGTACAATGAATTAACGGAAGACGACAACATAGAAGACATGTACGATCTTTCAGATGATACCAATGAAATGATTTGGGACCACCATACTGGAGATGGCCATAAAATAGGCGGTTATCCTGCATTCTCACAAGAAGATCCACGAGAAAGAGATTCCGACCAAACGGTTTTGCTGTTGCAGATCGACAGTGAAGATGATGAATCCATCATGTGGGGAGACGGTGGAGTATGCGGATTCTTCTGCACTCCCGATGATTTGAAGCGACGCGATTTCTCTAAAGTTCTCTACAATTGGGATTGTTATTAAGACTCTAAATCAAGTTTGGAATGAACATAATCAAATATTTTTTTATCTGTTTACTCTGTCTACACACAATCTCATGCGAAAGATTGAGTCAATCTGGCTATGTCCAAGTCGCAGACAAGGATTCGACTATATCCAAAGAAGAAACTGTCGACAAACCAGAAATCAAAAAAGAAGACGACGCAAAAAAAATATTAAAAAGCAAGACAACCTATAAAATCGTTGTAAGATCAGATACCGTAAAGAAAATACGCATAATAAACAAAGTGGAATATGATTCCCTTGGATACAAAGAATGCGAATGTGAATACATCAGAAGAAATGCATGTATCGATTCAAAATATTGCGGATCTGCCAACGACAACGAATGGATGAAAATAAGTCGAGCATGCGGAATACCTTTTCCAGAGCAGAAAGCGGTAAATTTCAGATATGATTCCAAGATGAAGGAAGTAGAGACATTTATATATCAGATGGAAGGTTATCCAGTGCTTTTCAAAAGCAAATATAATTCAGACGGTTGTGTCGTGGAGAAGTGTGCATCCAAACAATACAAAAAAATAAGTAGAAACACATATAAGTATGATACCGACGGCAAAGAGATCGAAGAATGCTGTTATAACGGAGCCGGAAAACTGGATTATAAATACACATACCAATATGATTCCATTGGCAACTTGTCGGAAAAACACGTCTACAACTCTGACGGAGATCTGACAAGTAAAACCATTTTCTATTACAACACCAACGGAGATTGTATCAAATATTGTGAATATAGCACTGACGGAACAATGAAAGGTGTTTCGAAAAACATTTATGTAATTGAATATCAATATTAGGTTGATGCGGAATTGGTAATGACATCACAATATCCACATATTGGGTTTCACACAATTACGTATTATGAATTCAAGTTTTGCAAGTAGGTTTCATATTCATTTTGTGTAAAAATTGAGGATTACAAAGGGCGGAACGCCCTTGTCCCTCCCTTTATCGCGAGCACGTAAGTGCGAGCGACAATAAAAGACATTGAATATGGAAGTCATCATACAAACTTTTATTAAAGTGCTCGCCTACGGCTCGCACTGCAAAGAAGAAGGTTAGGGCGTTCCGCCCTTAACAATCCTCTATTATATACCAACTTCAAATTAAATCCACTTGCAAAATTTGAGTTATGAATTACAAATCAACAGAATCAAAACCTTATCAAGATATACGTTTCATAGACCCCAATAGTGTTTCCGTCTTGATTCTGGTAAGTAAGTGGGAACACTCCTTTCTGGCTGGTCAACGTATATCCCATCCGCTTTAGATTATTTATAATCTTTACGCGAGTAACCGCCATTTCGTTATACAAAGACGAATGAGATCGGTTAGATATTTTTAATGTAGAACCTGTGGTTGATTCCGTCCATTCTTCATGACAAAGAGGAAAAAAATTTTTTCTCATATCTGAATCAATAACAGAAGGAGAAATAGACTTGTCTTTTACATATTCAAGTCTACCGGATATGGACGCGATCTGTTTACCGTTGTGGGAAAAAAATAGGGATTTGTCAATAGTCTTGAAAGTCATAACCGTTCGGTTATTAGAAGTCGACTCTTTTGAATCAATAATAATATCTTGAGGTAAAGTATTGCCCATCGAATTAAAAAAACGAGGAAACTGAATGGCATTAGGCTTTGAATCCTGAAACAGAATTATCATTCTATGGTCAACTCTATTTGGAATAGGAGAATTAGGTCTTGCAAACACCGAGTCGAATACAAAATCAATATTTATAGACGTCATACTATACACGTCATTCCAGAAAGACCGCTTATATACAATCTGGTTGGGATTTAACGCCTCTCTTTCCTTCGTCCCATCAACATATTCATACTCAACATACTGTGGTTGGGCCTTCAATTGAAAAATGAAAGCAAATAAAAACAGTATTATATATGTCATCCGATTTTTCATAAACAAATCTATTTTAAGAATATCAAATATCTTATAAGTCACCTTTAATCCTTGACTTTTACCATAATATTAGTTTCATACACCAAAATAGTGTTTCCGTCTTGATTTTGGTAAGTAAGTGGAAAAACACCTTTCTGACTGGTCAATGAGTATCCCATCCGCTTTAGATTATTTATTAAATTTACACGCTCTAAAGACAAATCATTAAATTTAATTTTTTCAGTAATCTCATCATACGACGGAGAAACTAATTTTACAGAAGGAAAAACAAATTTTATATATGAGACATCCGATATTCCTTTCAACAATATTGGAGTCAAACAGAAATGCTTAAGAGTCTCTTTCAAATCATCATTTACTGTCGTCGACGGAATGGTTTTGTCTCTTGAATAAGAGATACGACCTGAAATGGATGAAATCTGTTTTCCATTATGGTATGCATATCCAGGGAGTTTAATAGATTTAAATAAAACAGCCATTATTCCGTTTTTAGTATCTACTTCTGACTTGAATTCATAAATATCCAAACGGTTATATGCCATAGAAACTGCGCTTAAAGGTCCTGACAGACCTATCGGTTCTCCATCTATGTAATAAAGGTGCAATATGTCAAAAATCTGCTTACGCGATACATTTCGTGCTATATCCATAGGAGTTAATGTATCAAAAATATTTTCTATATAAATGTCAGTAATTCTATATGTCAATCCTTCATTATGACAATACTTGAAAGACATTCTTTCCATATCTATTATGTTGCTTTCCTTCGTTCCATCAACATATTCATACTCTATATATGAATTTTGGGCGACAGACGGGAATAGAAAAGCAAATAAAAACAGCATTATATACAATATCCGATATTTCATAAACAAATCTATATTTAATATTATCAAATATCTTACATGTCACATTCAATCCTTGACTTTCACCATAATATAATCTTCATACATCAAGATAGTGTTTCCATTTTGATTCTGGTATGTAAGTGGAAAAACTCCTTTCTGGCTGGTCAACGTATATCCCATCCGCTTTAGATTATTTATTACCGTTACGCGAGCTACCGCCAATTCGTTATACGAAGACGGAGAAATGAATTCTATATATGAAGCATCTGAGACATCCGATGTTCCAGTCAACGTTATTGGAGCTAAATAAAAAGGGTTAAGATTATCTGCTAAATCGTCATTTAAAATCGTCGACCTAATGGTTTTGAATTTGAAATAAGAGATACGACCTGAAATGGATGATATCAGTTTTCCATTATGGTATGCAAAATCAGGAAGGCTATAAGAATAAAATGATATAGACATAATTCCGTTATCAGCATCTTTTTTATCTAATTTAAATCCATAACTAAATAATATACGCATAGCATTTCCCATAGAAGAAGGAATTTCATAAGGGCCTGACACTTCAGAGGGTTCTCCATCCTTAAAAGAAAAAGACAATTTGTCTGAACATATCGCTCTCAATGCATTTTGTGCTGTATCAAACGGTCAAAGACATTATCTATAGAAAATTTCTTAATTCTATATGACAATCTATCATTATAATAATACCGAAAAGTGATTCTTCTCATATCTATTGCCTCTCTTTCCTTCGTCCCATCAACATATTCATACTCAACATACTGTGGTTGGGCCTTCAATTGAAAAATGAAAGCAAATAAAAACAGTATTATATATGTTACCCGATATTTCATAAACTAATATATTTTAAGAATCACACAAAGCTTAAATATCACTTTCAATCCTTGATTTTTACCATAATACTAGTTTCATACATCAAGATAGTGTTTCCATTTTGATTCTGGTAAGTAAGTGGGAACACTCCTTTCTGGCTGGCCAACGTATATCCCATCCGCTTTAGATTATTTATTACATTCACACGCTCTAATGACAAGCCATTTAGCTTTGTATTTTTTTCATCCTCATTATACGACGGAGAAACGAAGTCTAAATATGAGCCATCTGATTTTTCAATCAACGATGTCGGGTAGAAAGGTTTTAGATTCTCTTTCAATTCGTCATTTAATATCGTCGACTTAATGGTTTTGACTCTAGAATAAGAGAAACGACCAGAGATGGATGAAATCTGTTTTCCATTATGGTATGCAAAATTAGGAAGGGAATTAGACTTAAATAAAACAGACATAATTCCAGCTTTAGGATTTACTTTATCTAATTTATATTCATAACTATCTAAACGGTCTCCCATACATTGTATACTAGGACCTATAACATCGGATAGTTCTCCATCATTAAATTTAAATATCAATTTGTCAAAAATTTGCGAACCTATATTGGGAATTAATGTATCAAAGACATTATCTATATAAATGGTCTTTATTCTATATGACGATCCTTCATTTTGATAATAACGGCAATAGAATCTTTCCGTACCAATTGTATTTCTTTCCTTCGTTCCATCAGCATACTCATAATCTATATATGAATCTTGAGCGATAGACGGGAACACAAACGTCATCAAAAGTAAAAATATGTAGACGACGCGACTTTTCATAGGCAATGTATTATTTAGTGAGAAAAGGAAGAAAATAATGTTAAGATATGATATATCAATCAATTATCAAATCAACTTCAATATAAGTTTCATACATTTTAACGGTACTTGCGTTGTCCTTTTTATAGATTAGGGGGAACTCCCCTTTCAGACTGGTCAACCTATATCCCATTTGCTTCAGATTATTTATGACATTTATACGTTCTAAAGACAAATCATTCCAATTAGCTTTTTTTGTGTTTATATCATACGACGGTGAAACAAATTTTAATAAATGTGAGGCACCTAATGTTCTATTCGAGAATGTTGAATCTAAGTAAAAAGGTTTTAGGCTTTCTACCAATTCTTCTTTCAAATTTGACGACGTAAGGCTCTTGTATTTTGAATAAGTGATGGAACCTGAAATTGAATTAATTGACTTTCCATTATGACGTGAAGTTCTCGGATTAGTATCTTTAGACTTAAACGAAACAAACATAACGCCATCATTAGTATCTGATTTCTCTAAATTCACATGATACTGAAACGGCTCTGGGGCAAAACATCCCATAGATGTATAACTACGTGGACCAGTAGCATCAAATGGTTCTCCATTTTTGAAACTTACACCTAAACAAGAATAATAAAAATCTCCCTTTTTAGGTTCGAAAACATTAAAAATAAAGATAGAACTAATTATGTAAGATGAGCCTTTATCAAAAGTATATCTACACTCCATTCTATCAGAACTAATTGCTTCTCTTTCTTTAGTACCGTCTACATACTCATAATCTATATATGAATCTTGAGCGATAGACGGGAACACAAACGTCATCAAAAGTAAAAATATGTAGGCGATGCGACTTTTCATAACCGTAGATGATTCTTGGTAAATATTATTTAAATCTGAGTATCTTTTTCACAAATGTAACAAAATATTGTAGTATGTAAAATCTTGAACAAATAAAATTGGCTCTGACTGACATTTTCATTTTTTTCGTCAGAAAAACGCTACCGAGCAAAGCGTGAGTAACCCAATGACGAAGTCTCGGAATAATGTGACGATGACACAAAAAAAATTGTCTGAAAGGCAATACCATAATTACAGCATTTTTGTCTCTTTCATCAAAAAAAGTCTAAGACTTACTCTTAAAACTCCTAGTCTCTGTATTTTTCTATATGTGCTCGCCTACGGCTCGCACTAGAAAGGAAGGGTTAGGGCGTTCCGCCCTTAACAATCCTCATATTAATTATCGTATTATCAATATCTATTATTCCTTAGAACAATGCATTCATCTTGTTTTAAATCATAATCCATGACTAACATATTATTTATAGAAACCATTTGGACTCATACTTGACCATTTTATGTACATTTCCTTATAGTTTTCTTTGATAAATTCTCTGATAATACGGAGTTCCTTGTCTGTTAACATTCCTCTTTCTTTAACTTCTGTATCTCCATTTCCCCTAACGAATAATTTTGCCGAACCTGCTTCTGTCATTCGTCTGTCACTTGCATGTACATGCATAGCCTCAATAACACAGTGTGATGTGAAATACAAATAGTATCCACAAATCATAAATTCATAATACTTAGGCATATGATTCCTCCATAAATTTATGATTTTTCTTCCAGTATTCCTTCACAATACTAATTTCAACATCATTCATTGTTGTCTCCAAAACATCACCATCTGTAGTCATGACAGAAGCATGGTGTGGCTCATTTAAATCGACTACTCTCACATTAGAGTTGTCTGTGCGAGAGAATGCATAACCACAGACAATCATGTCTGAACCATTGCATATCTTTTCTATTTCTTCACTGCTCATAATTTCCTATTTTTACTGTTTTTATATCCTTTAAGAAAATGTTTGGATTAATATAAAGATTATTGAGAATAGGAACAAGATCAATATATTCTTCTATGATTCCAATTCCCTCATAATCAGCCATAACAACCAAATATCCATTATCCCATTCTTTTATTTCAGTATATTTATTTAAAACAGGAGATGTACGGAAACGAATGTTATAATCCCCGTATCTAAAAGATGTCATATTGCCAAAATTTGACAATATTGCTTGGTTGTCAATCTCTTTACTCATTCTAAATATTTGTCGCTAAATTAGTATTTTTCATGGCTATGTCCTAATTTATAGATGACAAATTATATGGTTCTGTCCTAATTTAACGAGAGTTCGATGAATTGTAATCTACGAATCATTATTCACTTTCTTATTGAATTCTCACCTCTTTTTCTCAGGAAAGGAGTAGTCTTTCTCTATGGACTTTGTGTATCTTTGGTTTTATTTAATTCTATATGCTCGCCTACGGCTCGCACTTGGGGAGGTGGAAGGGCGTTCCGCCCTTAACAATCCTCAACTCTATAGCCAAATTCATTAATTTATACAACTTAATCTTTTTTTCGGCTCATACATGAAAAGATCTTATGGCGTTCCGCCCTTAACAATCCTCAAATATCAGCAACAAAACGAGAATAAACTAAACAAAAAAAAGAGCCGATCCAATCGAACCGGCTCTCTATATAACCTTTAATAAGGATTACTTGTCACCACGGATTGCAGCGATACCTGGAAGAACCTTACCCTCCATGTACTCAAGCATTGCACCACCACCTGTTGACACGTAAGAAACCTTGTCAGCCAAGTTGTTCTTGTTGATAGCAGCAACTGAGTCACCACCACCGATCAAAGAGTAAGCACCCTTAGCAGTTGCAGCAGCAACAGCCTTAGCGATAGCAGTTGTACCAGCAGCAAACTTGTCGAACTCGAATACACCCATAGGTCCGTTCCAGATCAAAGTCTTAGAGTTCTCGATAACCTTCTGGAAGTTAGCGATAGACTTAGATGCGATATCAAGACCCATCCATCCGTCTGGAGTTTGGTCGATAGCTGTCTCCTTAGTGTTAGCGTCCTTGTCGAACTTATCTGCGTTCAAAGCGTCAACTGGAAGAAGTAGGTTAACACCCTTAGCCTTAGCCTTAGCGATGATATCAAGAGCAAGGTCAAGCTTATCCTCCTCACAAAGTGAGTTACCGATCTTACCACCCTGAGCCTTAACGAATGTGTAAGCCATACCACCACCGATGATAAGGTTCTCTACACGGTCAAGAAGGTTAGTGATGATGTTGATCTTATCAGAAACCTTTGAACCACCCATGATAGCTGTGAAGCCTTCCTTCTTAGCAGCAAGAACACCGTCCATTGCCTTAAGCTCCTTGTTGATAAGGAAACCGAACATCTTCTTATCATCAGCGAACTCGTCAGCGATAACAGCTGTTGAAGCGTGCTTTCTGTGAGCAGTACCGAATGCGTCGTTAACGTAAACCTCAGCGTATGAAGCCAAAGTCTTTGCGAACTTCTTCTGAGAATCCTTCATAGCCTTCTTAGCCTCGTCGTACTTAGGATCTTCCTTCTCGATGCCACGTGGCTTACCCTCTTCCTCAGCGTAGTAACGAAGGTTCTGAAGCAATAGGATCTCACCCATCTTCAAATCCTTAGCAGCCTGAGCAGCGTTAGCAGCGTCGTCAGCAAACTTGATAGATGCTACACCGAACTCCTTTGTATACTTCTCAATAGCTGAGATGATCTGCTTTAGAGAGAACTTAGGATCACCCTCCTGAGGGTTTACATTTTTTGGCTTACCCATGTGAGACATCAAGATAGCAGCACCACCGTCTGTGATAATCTTCTTGATTGTAGGTAGAGCACCACGGATACGTGTGTCGTCACTTACTGCACCTGTCTCTTTGTTCAATGGAACATTGAAGTCCACACGAACGATTGCCTTCTTACCAGCAAAGTTAAAATTGTCAATTAATTGCATACTTGTAAAAATATGAACTTGTTTAATAATTTGCTACAAAGATAATATAAAATTCGAAATGCTAAATGCTAAATGTCAAATTATACATGACCCATTACGCATTTCTAATCACATTTTTGCGGCGTTTATTCTTTATTTTGCGAATCCATGAAAATAGTTGTAGGACCGTCGTTGAGAAGCGACACTTTCATATCTGCGCCAAACTCTCCTGTCCCCACCGTCTTACCAAGATCTGAGCTGACCTTTGCACAGAATTTCTCGTACATAGGAATTGCAAAATCATGTTTAGACGCCTTGATATACGAAGGTCTGTTGCCTTTCTTTGTTGAAGCCTGCAATGTGAACTGGCTGACAATCAATACCTCACCGTCGACATCCTTCACTGAAAGATTCATCACATTATTCGCGTCTTCAAAAATACGCATATTCACGATCTTGTTCGACAACCACTCTATATCAGCATCTGTGTCTCTATCTTCCACACCGACAAGCACAAGCAAACCTCTGCCGATCGACGACTTAATTTTTCCGTCAATTTCAACAGAACAGTGCGTCACTTTTTGAATTACAACTCTCATATCAAAATAGGAAAGTCACAACAGATATTCTGTCGTGACTATATTAAATTAATCAATAATTTCAGTGTTGATTGCAATTAGAAAATCAGGACGAGACGGGTCGAAATTTGGGATAGCTTTGATATCAAAGTATACCTCACACTCGTCATACAACTCTGGATTCTCCTCTACAGGGACCTGGTAACGTTTGCCTCCCTCCGTCTGTATTTCACCCTTATACTGGCAACGATACTTTCTGAACATATAATTGTTGTGCTCATAATAAGTGCCATGGTTTTCCTCCTCCGCATCATCATCCTGATCGTCGACAACGGGACGTGGACGATAAGCAGGTTTTGGACGAGAAATATATGGGCGGTAATTCTGAAGATTACGCTTAATCATATCCTCTTCATTCTCGTTGACGCTAACGACATTGAGCTGAATATCACTCTCTGTATTTTTAACATCATACTCAGGTTCAATATCAGGATATGGCACATCAGGAACATAATTGAATGGCAGACGGTCTGGTACCGGTTCTTCCTCAGGCTCCCCACTCTGCTCAATTTTAGGAATATCGGCCTGCTGACGGTCGATAAATTCATCTTGTGCTTCAGTTTCACGAATGACTTTTGCAGAAGCGGCGGTATATGATATCGGACGAACAATCTCTTTTGTCGGATCAGGATATGTCACAGAAACATCAACAGAAAGCTGCGGACACATCAAAAGTATTTTCTTTCCGTCTTCAGGAAGGAAACGAGTCACCAAATCAATAAAATTATTTGTGCCGACCAAGCATTCCGAAACCATATTCTTATCAAACGACAAAAATGATTTAGGATCTGTGAAGCTATGACATGCGCAACTTGCAAAATGATAATCTCTGATCAAAGTGAAATATGCAAGCTGCATGTGAGATATGACAAGCTTGTTTGCCTTTTCATCTGACAATTGTTTCAGCATTGCCATTTTTGCCAAATCTATCAAGAACCTTCCAGTTCGTGGTTTTGCACTACACGGAGCCACTATAAATGCCTTCCCGTCCTTACTAAAACCTTTCGTTCCATTCAATATATCAACAACTTCATCTTTGTGCAGCGCAGTAAGAATTCCTATACATAAACTTTCAATCGACGGTCTATAGTTTCTAAAAAATGCCTTATAATTACCTTTTTCAAAACTCTCCACTGCAGCGGTATAATCATCTACAAAACTTCGCAAATGGAACTCATAATTCATTTCGTTTTCCATAAAATATAAATAACAATAAAATCAAAATACAAAGATAACATTTTTCACGTATTCATTGACGTGTTTATCTAAATATATAAAGTAAAGAGACTCCCAAAATAACACCACATAACAAAACAGATTTGATCTTGATATTCTTTTCTTTTAATGCAAAAGCGCCATACAAGAAAGGCACAATAGCGCCGGAACGACGGATAGTCGAGACGATTGATATGTATGCATCATCATATGAAAGAGCCCAATAGTAGACATAGTCTGCCATCATAAGGAACACTGAGATTCCCAAGATAGTCCATCTCCATTGAAATGGTGTTGATTTTCGACGGTGGGGATACCATAACGCGAACATCACAACCAGCATCAACACAGACTGATACATAGTGCTGTAGACCTGGACAGCCATACGTGGGTAGCCACTATGCATTAGATGTTTGTCGTATAGTCCACTTGCCGAGCCAAACACTGTGGCAGCAATCACAAGCCAAATCCATTTGTTGGATTTCCAAGACACTCCCTCCTTTTTACCAACTTGAGAGAAAGCGAAGAAAGATATCAACGTAATAGCGATAGCCAACGACTGAATCCAAGACAAACATTCATTGAAGATCACCACTGCGACAAGGACAGTCCAGATAGGCTGCGTCGCCCTAATCGGAGAAAAGATAGTGATCGGAATATGTTTCATTCCAAAATAGGCGCATATCCATGAACAAAGCACAATGACTGCCTTCAAGAAAATCTTAAAATGGGTAGCACCGTCAACAAAAGGAATATAGAAATCACCAAGATTATCCTTTGCACCGTCAAAACCAGAAGCGATAAGCAACGGCAAGAAAAGAAGGAATGAGAAAAAAATAGAAATCGAAAGCACCGGAATGACGGCATTGTCGGAAAGTGATTTCTTTTTGAACACATCATAGATGCCGAGCAAAAGAGCCGACATCATCGCAAGCAATATCCACATATCAATATTCCAAAATACCCTTTCCCTGACGTACTATCACTGGTTCATCACCAGTACAATCAACCACTGTGGAAGGTTCAAGGCTTCCATAACCCGAATTAATCACACAATCAACAAAATGAGAAAGTTTTTCATCCATCAGTTCCGGATCAGTGTAATATTCAAGCACATCATCATTATCGTCACGAACAGAAGTCGACAGAATCGGATTACCAAGAGTTCTGACAATCTCACGAATGACATTATTATCTGGAACACGTATACCAACAGTCTTTTTATTTCTAAACAACTTCGGAAGATTACTTGTAGCGTTCAAAATAAAAGTGAACGGGCCAGGAAGATTCTTCTTCATCAGTTTGAAAACATCATTGTTCACTTTTGCATATTCAGCAATATGGCTTAAATCATAGCAAATAAAAGAAAGATTAGCCTTTTTCGGGTCAATTTTCTTATACTGACAAACTCTTTCCACTGCTCTCGCATGAAATATATCACATCCCATACCATAGATTGTGTCGGTAGGATAGACAATTATTCCGCCATCCTGCAAAAACTGGACAACCTTATCAATCTCTTTTTGATTAGGATTCTCCGGATAAATTCTGTAGATCATAATATATGACAAATTCAAACAAAAGGGAGGAAGAGAAAACTCTTCCACCCTTTTTAATATTCAAATCTTATTGACATCATTTAAAGTAAACAACCTCAATTGAGCCTTTATGTTTTTCACCATCATTGATGATGACCTCATAGTAATAAACTCCAGGGTCAACCAAATTACCACGGCAAGTTCCATCCCAACCATTGTCGCTCTCTACCATCTTCTGACCGTAACGATTGAAGATAACAACTTTGTGTCCCTCCATGAATACATCATTCATGCCAATTGAATTGTGAGGAGTAAACGCAGTCGGCAGTTTCTTAACGACATCAATTGATACAATATTTGATGGCACAGCCGGACAAACGCTATCAACTAACAGAACATAATATTGAGCACTATCTCCAAGTTCAGTCAAATTCCATACCTTGCTTCCTAGCTCACCATAGTTAGTAATACCAAGCAATGTGTCCTGTTCAAAATCTGAGTCCATATAGTCTTCACGTACATTTCCGTACTTATCAAACATTCTGTCTGAATTTCCGTCAACAACACCCTTCGCACGATACCACATGTACACCTCTGGTTTATACTTAGTAACTAAGTTCAACTTTGCAGACTCACCCAAATATACTCTAGCCGGATTATTTGGTTCTGTAGTCAGCATCAAATTGTCTGGAGACATTCTGCGTTTCATACTTAAAGAAACCCAATCATCAGAAGTTCCTGTACCACAAGCGTTCACAGCATAATACTTAAATTTAATCAAAGCATCAGTATACTCAAGCAATGTTTCTGGCTTATACTTTTCACCATCAAGCATCCATCCCTCTTCTGTAATCTCCTCACCATTATCACGAACATCCAAAACGAATCTATCATAAAGAGTCTCATTATCTGAGATCAAATGAATTGAGTCATTTTCACAAACCAATAGATTGGAAGCATCTAAATCAATTGATGGACTTGAATGAATTGTAATATAAGCACTCGCCGTATCAGTACAGAAACGGACAGTATCCATAGCCACTATATAATATAGACCAGTCTTACCAATCTTATCAAGCACAATGGAATCTGTTTCACTACGTGGATCAAACTTATTTCCATAAGTGTTAGGATTATTAGAGAAAATAATATTCTCAGGGTCAACCTCATTGCGATAATAATCATAGACAACTTTGTCAGTTTTTTTCCACTCCCACTCTCTTGTCCATTTATTAAATTCATATACTTTACCAGAGATACCAGATATTACAGGGCTCTTCAACAAAAGATTTTGCTCAGCACATATAGTACTTTCATTCATCTTAATAGTAATGACATCTTTTCTTGTAGGCACGTAAACAATGTGTTGTACTGTGTCATACAAGCCACAAGGATCTGTTATATAAAGAGTAATAATCTGATCACCTAAATCTGGATTAAATTCCGTTCCTGCCTCAGGCTTTTGTGTCACCTTATAATACTTAGCAGCTTCTGAATCACAACTGTCAGAGTATGAGCCATCAGGAAGAGTATTAGTAATATCTGGAACAAGGAATTTACATGGAACTGCATATTCAGCCACCATTTGAGAATCTCTCCATGTTTTAGGGATATTCACTATAGGAGCAAAAGTGTCTTGAACTTGAGCAACAAACTTCAATCTCTCTGTACGATTGCGACATCTGTCAACAGCAATATATCTACGCACTTCCTCATAATTGTAGTAATTACAATCTCTTGGATCTGAAGATCTGTTAGAGGAAACAGTATAGAACACACCATCGACAATTCCATCAAAGTCGTTTACTTTATGATACTCTGAAATTATTTCACTAGAGCATTCATCTTTAGCCCTAAGATCAGTAGGGAAGAAATCCTCCGCAACACAATCGAACACTTTTGTCAAAGAAGCAGCATCATCCAACCAAACCGGAGGAACCGTATCTTTAATATGAATATTTTGTTCACACTCAGAAATCTGATTTCTCAAATTTGCTATCGAATACTTTCTTATAAATGTAAAATCACATTTGTCTCCCAAAGACATAGTATCACACTTGAATGATGAAGGATTAACAAACTCAGAAACATCGACTCCATTTGATATCAGCATACCTCCAGCAGCCTTGAATTCCTCAAAGTTGGCAAATCTATCAGGAAGAGCATCCAAACAAGTAAATGTTGTGCCAAGTTCTGGACATATCATGATCGGAGTATCACCATCCTCAACATCCACGATAGTATGACATTCCTTACTCTGCTCAGCATTTCGTGTTGTATCCATGAATAGCCATGTGATAGTAACTCTCTTTCTTACAGGATAATAATCTGTATATATAGACTTATCATCATCTCTTGTATATAGTGTATCCAAAACCTTACAAACATCAAAATCTAGATTTGGCAGAATCAATCCTGAGTCTCTTACCTCTTCAAAAGTAGCTCCCGGACCTTGTCTACGCATAGTAACATGAACATAATCCTTCAACTTTGAACAGTCTACCTTATTAATAGCATCACTATTTGCCTTAACAATCTGCTCACACTCCTTTTCTTTAATAGAGAATGGACTCTTAAATACCCATTTAACCTTGTGTCCACCAAGAGGAAGATCCATCAGATAAACAGCCTTGTTGTTTTCTCTATCAAAGTAACACAATTCAACAAAATCTCCCTCCTCAAACAGCTGTACATAACCATGTCCATAGACAACGTAATCAATTTTACATGAATCAACAGCCTCTGGAATTGGCAATGTATTCGGATTCAATAATATTTTACACTCGCCCGTGGTATCCCACAACTGTAAAGGAGACTTCAAAGTACTACAGTTAAATATAGGTTCACCATTATGCAATAACTCCAATGTTTTATTACATTTAGCTTCCTTTGTTGTCAAGCTATCATTAGCGAACACCCACTGAATTGGATAAATACCAACACTCACCTCAGAAGGGAATTCACTTATCTTTCCAGTAATAGTATCAAGCAAGTATGGCTCGCCCCAAACTGTATCTTCCGTACAATGCTCTATTGCATACTTTCTTCCTAATGAATCTCTCAAATCCTCAAACGGAATAGAACATTTTCCTTCAAGCACAACACGAGAATCCGTCAATGTATCACAATCAACATCCGGAGGGAATGTGTCTCTCAAATGAATAGACTGAATACATGAATCCACAACAGCCTTTGTGTAATCCCAGAACTTCCAAGTGACAAAAGTCTCTCCAATTGGAAATTTATGTTTCAATTCAATCTTCTCACCATTGATATATGGCACACCTTCAGACATAAATCCTGCCACACATGGATCAGGAACTTTTTTCGTCTCCAAAGTGATATCCATTGAATCACAATCAGGCATTTCATACCACTTCTTTGGGAACAATAGATCACAATCAAGTACAGGAGGTTTAACACCACGAACAAACACATGAGATGTACATGTTGCAGGAGCTGAATTTTCCCCCTCGAATAACCATGTAATATATGTGTCTCCAACAGGATATGGATCATCCAAAGTCTTTCCATCACTACGAGTGCCAACACCTGGAACTGCAATTGAATCACCATTCTTACCCACACATGCTTCCTTTCCATAAGGAGGATTAGGAATATTCAAATCCTCTGCATCCACAAAACATGTACTATCTTTTGCGGTTCCTTCAAAATATTCAAGTGTTTTACAATCAATAACAACAGGTCGCTTTGACTTTGGATTAACAACTTGTGGACAATATTTTAAATTATCATGTCGATCTCTAAACTGCCAATATAGAGTATCCGCTATTCCAACCAAGAATACCTTTGATTCATCCACCTTGCTTATTTTAACCGAATCCTCATGCAACTCACCAGGAATTGGAGTCACAGGCTCTGGACAAGAATCATATGCCGTATATTTTTTACCATACAAATAATTCTTGAAATCCTTAAATTCGATTTCACATGTTTCTGTTTCAGGACGATATTCAAACGGATCAATTGTTGCACAATCAAAGGATGGCACTCCAGTGTCACGCACAACAACTTCCTGCACACAGTATGATGACTTATCTCCATTAGTGAATTTCCAAAGGATATAAGTATAATCAATCTCATACTCATCATACAAACCAATACTCAAATCAAACTTTGCAATAGAAGAAGACACCTTCAACTCATTCTTGTCTTGCTGATCAGTAAAATGTCTACGACCTGCATATACACCCACCAATATAGTGTCATTCTCTGAATTTCTATCTAGCAACTCAGGGATAGGAATGTCTTTTACACCTAACTTAACAGCACATTTGCTACTTTCTATAGAATCTCGACCATTGATTACATCCAAATCTAAAATTTCTTCACAAGGAATATCTGGATATCCTTTTTCCACAACAATCGGATGATCGCAAGACTTAGTTCGACCACAACCATCCTGAAGGGTGTAATGAAAATCATACAGACCCCACGGAAGACTAATTTTCAATTTATCTGTTTTATTATCAATCTCAGATTTACGGACGACAATAGTTTTTGTTCCCATTGTATCCTTAACCTCCTTACGTCTTGGAGTGATTTCAATTATAATATCAGGATCCAAGTCGCAACTAGAATCAAACTCTGGGATTGGGAAAGGAGCAATAACTGCTGTTTCTTTCTTTGACTCGCAATAAAATGTATCTCTACCAGACAAAGATTCACAATTGATTTGTAGTTCTCCAAGAGCCTGAACACCATAACTGTTTTTTGCTGTATCAGAACATCCTCTTACATCAACAACTACAGAAAATTCCACACTGTCAACATCTCCATTACATAAACCAGGAATTGCAGCAACATTGATATCTGCTGTGTCTTGATGAGTTCTAGGAGTAAATACACCTACACCATTAGGATTAGAAGACCAAGAATAAGTATACAAAGATTTTGCAGGAGTTTCAAATCCATTTAGAGCGACAGTGTACTTTTCACTACGCACATCTGATGGACACACCTGTTTGTCTTGTTCGTCTATACCTTCATATTTAGGTCCACCCAAGATTAAAGATGCCTGAGGCTTACGATATATAGACAAAGGCAAAAATACAGGAGAACCTTCTTGTTCTATTGAACCTCTGAAAGTATGAACTTCTAGCTTATACTCTCCTTCTCTGGCAGTTTCATCTAATTTGATAGTCAAAGAGTCTCCCCTTGCAGATTCAGGTATGAACTGAGGGGCATGTTCCTTTTCATATACAAGATTACCATCGGGATCATATAAATTCCATTCATACCTTACCTCAGGATCATCATCTACTATGTTCGGTTTATATCCTAATTCATTAGGCAAACAGAAAACGCCAGAACCTTCAATTCCTGTAGGTATAGTGACTTTACAATTTATACCTGCGATAACAAAATCCTTTTCTCGTCTGTATGGTTTACCATCTACTGTTGCCTCAACCACCAAACGATAATTATATTTACCAATTTCTTTAACTACAATCTGAGCCTGTTCATAGTCACTTCCAACGCCATTTAAGCTAGGATCAAAAACAGCATACTGACCAGAACCTCTATATGTTTCCTTCAACCAAGTGTACTTTGAATTACGAGGGTAACCTGCCGCATTGGCAACTGCAACTGAGTCGATACAAACAACCTGAGGTTTCAAACATACATCCTCTACTTGAGCAGAAATATAGTCTACAGCAACCTTTGCACAGCCAAACTGCTCAAACATCGGTTTGAATATGAACACAGGCGGATCATTTTTATTAGGGAACATTCCATAGAATTGAATCTCAATACGTATTATATCATACGTTTTAAGAGCAGTAATATCCATGAATTCTGGGAATCTGATACGTGTATCGGTTCCTTCTATTACTACTGGTTCTACCTTTCCGTTAACTACAGGATTTTTTGATCCTTTTAATGGATTTCCTTCATTATCATAAGCTATAATTTCTAGACAGTCTCTCGTTACAGTACCCTGCTCTGTTCTAACAATAAACTTTGCCTGATCCCATTTTTGAGAAATAGGCTGGTCACAGTTTTGACCTACCTGAAGATACAAACGCATCTTGTACGTATAAGAATTGTTCTTATACTTATATGCAGGGAATCCTAGAGATACAATACGATCATTAGGATTTTCACAAAACATGTAATAATTACTATTAGGAGTAATGTTCTGATCAAGATATGGAGTCTGTCCAAAAAATTCTTGAGCATTAGTACCAATCCAATAATTCTTTATATCACCTTCATTGAATGTGATATCTCTATCCGCAAAATGATGCTGGACTCCTTCTGGGATTTTTCCTGAATTTAACTGAGATGGATCAAAATCAGTTCCCTCATAATAATCTCCCGTAGAAGTTGTTTTACAATCTTCCTTACAGTCTGTTTCCACACCAACTGCCAAAGTAGAAGTTTGGAAACGAGGAGACTGTGCAGATTTTGAGCAATTAAACTCGTCATATTTAAGTACAACATATGATTTTGTAGGGACATCTGTAGACATTTTAGAATATGTAGTTGTACCATCTGCATACTCCTTTTCCTTTGTCAGTTCATTGTCTCCTAAACCAAACCACCATTCGCTTCTATATGCGAATTCACCTCCTACTACATCAAACTCTATAGCTTTTCCTGGACAGACAGAAGCCATATCCGAAGCCAACTTACCAGTAACAAGCAAAGCCCTTTGGTCTGAGCCTCCCAACATTCCATTGTCAAAAGTAGCTCTATACAAAACATCAGCCCCTAAGTCTGTAACTTCAAGAGGCTCGTCACTTGGTTTTGTTTCTACAAATATCCAATTTCCATCCTTGTTTGTTTTCTTTTCCCATTTAACACTGGCAGGTTGCACTAAAAACGAAGATACTGTAAGTGTCACACTACTTCCCGTTACTCGGTAAACATAATCCTGTGGATTCAAATTTAGTTTTTCAGCACCTTCGACCACCAATGATGTTACACCAGGATCACATAATCTCGCTGTTGAAGATCCAGCTGGAATTCCCGGATCTCCTGGCTGTGCAAAAGTGCTTACCTGCACGCCTATCAGCATGCAGAAAACAACTAGATATTTTTCAAATCCGATTCCTTTTTTAGGAATGAACTCATAAAGCATTTGTAAAAAATTTTTCATATAAAAAAATGTGTCTACGTTCAATAAATATTATAAATATCAAACGGTGTCTTCTTGTAGCAGTCCATAAATTCTTCTACGCTATCCACCAAATACTGCAAAAATAAAAAAATTAAGTATCATAACACAAAACATATCACTTTTTTTATCATAAAGTATGATTTGTCTATGTAAAATTGTACGATTGGCGATAGTTTTTTGAAAATTTGATCAACAACAATAATTCTTTTTGCTATTGTCTCATTTTTGACTTTCTTCTTTCACGAAGTCTCTGTGGTGTTTTTTAGGCTCGTCCTTCGTGTTGGCTTAGTTATTTTCTCTTGTTCACAACCGGCAACAAAACATAAGCCAATAATCCACATCCTATATACACAACTATCGTCTGTACAGAGTGGACCACCAAAGCAAATGCCTTTGCCTCAGGTTCAATTGCGTCGCCCAAATAAAACACCAGTGCCTGAATTGTCATGAAATGCCATGCTCCGATACCTCCCTGTACTGGTGCTATAATTCCCAAAGCTCCCATAACATAAATCACCAAACCTTGTGAAAATGTTATCTCTTTAGTAAAATCGAATGCCCAAAAACTGAAATGAAGCATCAGATAATAGCATGCGAAAATCAAGACTGTGTAAATACCAAACATCAACTTGTTATCCACATCTTTCGCAGACAACATGCCCACTTTGAACTTTTTCAAACTTTCTCTCCCTTTTTCGTATAATTTGCTTTTGTTTCGCAGTTTGAAAAAGGATACAAGAACGACTATCAAAATCAATAGAATAACAATAACAAAGGGATTCGTAAAAATTGACAATAGTTTCGACGGGAGATTCGCGTCGTCTACTAATGAAGATAGCATTCCAAACTCAAATACGAAAGCCAGGATCATAATTATCGCAGTCATTATGACATCAAAGATTCGCTCCGTCACAACCGTTCCAAGCACTGTCGTGAATGAAAGACCTGTATATTTTTTTAGCACTCCACATCTTGCGACCTCTCCAGCTCTCGGCAACAGAAAATTTGCAAAATACCCTACCAAAACAGCCAAGAAGGAGTTTAAAAGCGACACTTCCAAACCTGATGCCTTAATCAACATCTTCCACCTGAGGGCTCTAAACAGATTGCTGAATAACGCCACCAACACAGGCAAAAACAGCCAGAAATAATTTGCATTTTTGATATACGAGATTTGCTCATCCAAGTTTTCACCTGAATAGATATAATAAAGAAGAGCGACGCTCAATAATAACGGAATTACAAATCCTAATATGCTTTTTAACTTTTTCACCTTAATCCATATAAAAAGTGACACTTGTTTTTATACAAGTGTCACTGAATAAAAATCATTTCTAATTAGTTTGCAAAACCAAAACTAATATCATAGATGTTCATGTAGATTGAACTGATGAATCCAATCACAAGAATTGCTATTACGCATACCAATAGAGCGACGCGTGACATCACATCTATCTTGATTGTCTCTATTGGAGATTCGCTCTTGTTGATGAACATGGCCTTAACAACTAACAAATAGTAGTAAAGTGAGATGATTGTGTTAAGCAATGCCAAGAACACCAATAAATAATCACCGAACACTTTCGACTCAGCTACAGATGCGAAAATAAAGAACTTGCTGAAGAATCCTGCAAATGGAGGAATACCACCAAGTGAGAACATAGCAAGTGTCATTGCAAACGCAAGCTTAGGGTTTGTTGTGTAAAGTCCATTGTAATCATCCATACCTACCTTACCTGTCTTGTTCTCAATTGCAGAAATGATACCAAATGCTGCAAGGTTTGTGAACATATAGATCAAGATGTAGTAGATTGTGCTCGACATACCTGTCTGAGAAGACGCGTATACACCAAGCATGATGTAACCAGCCTGAGAGATTGACGAGAATGCCAAGAATCTCTTCAAATTCTTCTGACGGATAGCAAACAAGTTACCGATTGTAATTGTAATAACGATCAACCACCATAGGATACCTTGCCATACATCAGGCTCATTTACGAATGCCTTGTAAAGAATACACATGAAAGCGAACACCGCAGCACCCTTAGAAATCACAGACAAATAAGCAGTGACTCCTGTTGGTGCTCCCTGATATGTGTCTGCTGTCCAGAAGTGGAATGGAACAAGAGAAATCTTGAATCCGACTCCAGCTATGAAGCAAACCAACGCAAAGATATGCAATGGTGTGATATCAGTGAACGCTGCCTGAACCTCGTCGAAATATAGAGATCCACATGTTCCATAAATCAAAGATATACCGAATAGCATTACTCCTGAAGAGAATGACGCTGTCAGGATATACTTGGCAGCCGCTTCTGCGCCTTCAATGCCCTTCTTGTTCATAGCTACCAACGCAGCCATCGGAATGGATGCAGTCTCAAGTCCGATGTAGAAGAACAAGAAGTCGCCTGCAGAAATCATGAAATACATTCCAATAAGAGTAGACAATGTCAAGAAGTAGAACTCTCCTACTCCACTCTTATTTTCTTTGTTGTTCCACTCAAATGAGAAGAAGAACACAAGTAAAGTACCGACATTAAGAATATTCTTAACAAACGACTGAGCCGCACCTGAAACATACATGCCAGCGAATGCATCTCCTGCCATATCTGTGTAGTAACAGAAACCAGCAACAGTATGCAAAGCAAAAGCTGCAATAGCCAAATATTGGAATGCCTTTTTATTCTTGATCAGAAGATCCGCAAGCAAAAGGACAATCAATACAACAACAAGGGAAACCTCGTGGCTCATCGATAAAAACTGACTATAATCTAAATCCATAGTTGTATTCTTTTATTAGTTAAGCAATGCTGCTACTGCTTCCAAACTTTCACTGATCATATCTGATATCCAAATTGGATATAAACCAATGATTGCAATTGAGACAATCAAACCGACAGTTGCGATTTTCTCATACCAAATTGCATCACGAAGAGGATAATGGTGAACCTCACCATGGTGCTCTGACACATAATTGTATTGGTCACCGACCTTCTCAATCTTATAAAGTGGTCCGAACAAAATCTTGCCCACAACACGAAGGATATAAACTGCAGTGATTACAATTGATGTACATCCTGCAATCACAATTACTCTGTGGAACAGATCCTCATGTGCGAATGATCCGACGAAGATTGTCATCTCAGCGACAAATCCTGACAAACCTGGAAGTCCTAGTGAAGCCATACCTGCAATCACATAGCAGACACACAAGAATGGCATTACCTGCATCAAACCTCCTAAGTAACGGATGTCACGAGTATGAGTCTGACCATAAATCATACCGATAAGAGCGAAGAACAATGCTGTCATCAATCCGTGAGAAAGCATCTGAAGGATAGCTCCTGTCATTGCTGTCTGGTTCATCATCAAAAGTGCGAATAGAACCAAACCACAGTGGCTAACAGATGAATATGCGTTGATATACTTCAAGTCGTTCTGAACGCAAGCTGAGAATGCTCCGTAAACGACTGATATACCAGTCAACACAATGAATATCCATGCCTGCTCCTTGCAAGCCTCTGGCATAAGTGTCATTGCGACGCGGAAGCATCCATAACCTCCTAGCTTCATCAACACTCCTGCGTGAAGCATTGACACCGCTGTTGGAGCCGATGCGTGACCGTCTGGCGACCATGTGTGGAATGGGAACATAGCTCCAAGCACTCCGAATCCTACAAATGTAAGAGGGAAGAAAATTCTCTGCCACTCAACTGGCATCGTAGCATTAGCGGCAATCTCCTCAATGTTGAACGTAAGAGCACCTCCGTCTTCAGCAGAGAAATAATAGATTCCGAAAATTCCGACCATCAAGAATGCCGAACCTCCCATCAACATCAATGTAAGCTTCATCGCAGAATACTCTTTATTTCCACTTCCCCAAACTCCAATCAAAAGATACATTGGAATCAAGGCCACTTCGTAGAACAAGAACATTGTGAACAAGTCTACTGAAATAAAGAATCCGAACACTCCGATCGACAACATGATAAACCACAAGAAATACTCTTTAGCTTTATCCTCAACCGCAAATGAAGCGAAAACTCCAGTGATCACCACGATTGCAGACAACATAATCATCGCAACCGAAACGCCATCGACTCCTACTGCAAATTTTATATTTATCACACCCTCATACCATGTGATAGGATCCAATCCTGCATTGTAAAATTGCTCTGTAGGATTAAGAGATTTCCAATCAAGGAAATCTTTTACCAAGTAGATCGCCATACCTAGAAGTACAAAACTTCCGGCTGCCATTGTCCATCTGATTGCATTCTTCTTTTCTCCTGGGATCATGAAGACGACAACAAGCATCACAAGCAAGACGACTACAAAAGCTGATAATATATTCATAGTATATTACTTACTTTATTAATACTCCGTTTTAATAATAAATCGCGAACAACGCAATCGCAAGAACTCCCAACAAGAAGCCCATAGCATACTGCTGAACATTGCCACTCTGTACGTCACGAATGTCGTATGACAATTCACGTGAGATCCATGCCAACAAGTTCATGAATCCGTCGATGATGTGACGGTCGAACCAAGCGATTGCCACACAGATGCCACCGAAGATGATCTTACGTGTAATGAACAAGTAGATCTCATCAATATAGAATCTGTGGCTTGCTGAAATATACAAGCATTTTACCTTTCCTGCAATCATATCTGGCTTGTCGTTCTTCACTTTGTATAGTACCAAAGCAATTGCGATACCGACAACAGCCACAAGAATACTTGCAATAGCGATAGTCCAGTTAGTCTCTAGCTCATAGCCGACACGATCCGCTGTGATCTTCTCTGGGAAGAATGGGAACACCTTGTCCAACCAAGTGAAGCATGTGAACACTGAAAGAACAATCAAAGGAATGTTCATATTCATAGGCGCCTCATGTGGAGTGTGATGAGCGTGAGCTGGATTCTCTGAATACCAGAAGATGCGGAAATACAAACGGAACATATAGAATGCTGTAAGACCCGCAACGAATGCCTGACATGCGTACAACACTTTGTCGTGCTCAAATGCGGCAACCAAAATCTCATCCTTAGAGAAGAATCCTGAGAATGGAGGTATACCAGCAATTGCCAAACATGAAACCAAGAATGTGATGTGTGCGATAGGCATGAACTTGCGAAGGTTACCCATAGCATTCATCTCATTAGAATGAACTGCATGGATTATACAACCAGCACCCAAGAACAAACATGCCTTGAACATAGCGTGAGTGAACAAATGCCACATTGACGCTGTGTAACCCAAACACTCCTCATGCTCACTTGCGTAACCCGACACTGCAAGAGCGACGAACATATATGCAATCTGTGAGATTGTAGAGAATGCAAGCACACGCTTGATATCTGTCTGTGTACATGCGATAATAGCGGCGAACAATGATGTGAAAGCTCCGATATATCCGATAATTGTCAAAACATCGTGAGCCTCAAAGAAGTAGACTGGGAACATTCTTGCCACCAAGAAAACTCCAGCAACAACCATTGTAGCGGCGTGGATAAGTGCTGATGCAGGAGTTGGACCCTCCATTGCATCTGGCAACCAGATGTGGAATGGGAACATTGCCGACTTTCCAGCACCTCCTAAGAAAATCAAGAACATTGCGATTGATGAGACAGACAATCCCATGAATGTCATACCGCACATTGTGTTGTTGACCAATGTCGCGTGACCATCAGACACAGCAGTCAACTTCAAGAAGTCGAATGTATTTGTGTAGTAAGACAAGATCAGGATTCCGACCAAGAAGAACATATCCGCGAAACGTGTCACGATAAATGCCTTCTTTGCAGCCGCCACAGCCGATGGCTTGATGAAATAGAAGCTGATCAATAGGAATGATGACACACCCACAAGCTCCCAGAAAATATACATCTGGAAAATGTTAGTTGCCACTACCAATCCCATCATTGCAAATGTAAACAATGAAAGCACCGCATAATAACGCTGGAAACCTTCCTCACCGTGCATATAGCCCAAAGAATAGATATGAACCATAAGTGAGACGGTGGAAATAACAACCAACATCATTGCTGAAATTGGATCAAGCATGAAACCAATTGAGATAACCAAATTGTCGGTCATCTTCAACCATTCATAATTGAACAACACAAACTGCTGATAACTGTCAGAGCCTTTACCTTCAAACCAGAAATACTGGATCGCAATATAATATGACACTATTGCAACCACAGACAATCCTGCTGTGCCAATCCATCCTGCGACGTTTGGATTAGACTTAAACAGTTTGTTGCCAAATAGTCCAAGGAATATGAACATCAAGAATGGCAACGCCAAAATAATATGTGATATACTTGCAAACGCTTCCATACCTGATTAATTCTTTAATTCGTTGATACTATCCACACGAACATTCTTCAATTTCCTGTAGACGTTGATAATGATTGAGATAGCGATTGCAGTTTCTGCCGCAGCCACAACAATCACGAACAAGCTATACATATATCCTTCAAGATGATCAGGATACAAGAATCTGTTGAACACGACAAAGTTGATGTTGACCGCATTTAGAATAAGTTCGACTGCCATCAAAATTCCGATAAGATTCTTTCTTACAAAAAAGCCATACACTCCGATAAAGAACAGAAGTGTGCTGACCACCAAATATGCTTCTACTGGTATCATCTTAATCCTCCTTTGATTTAGTTGCGACTACAATTGAACCTACTATACATGCCAAAAGCAAGATGCTGACTGCCTCAAATGCCAACAGATACTGATATTTGTCTGTTCCCATTAGAGTCTGTCCTATCATCTCCATATCGATCATCTCAGAAGCGTCGTTAGCCTCCTCGTTTGATATGAATCTATACTTGCTCATTGTGATGAAAGCGAACACAGCGCCAGCCAAAGCCGCAATACCTGCGATCGTCTTGTTCACATAAGATGTCGTCTCTGTGTCTGTACCAAGATTCTTAACCAACATGATGGCAAAGATCAACAACACAAGAATTCCTCCTGCGTATACAGACAACTGCACAGCTGCGATAAACTCATAGTTTAGAGTCAGATATAGTCCTGCAACTGCAAACAGAGTAAAGAACAAATAAGTAGCGGCACGAAGAATCTTTGTCGACGCTACAGACATGAATCCGCATACGAGAATTACCGCTGACAGTAAACAGAATACTATATTGTCGGCAGTAAACAACCCGGCGAAATCAATAGATGTCAAAAATTCTGCCATATTACTGTTGATTTTCATTTTGTCCAGCCGCAGGAGCTGCCTTTGGTGCTGCAACTGCTGGCTTTCTCTCGATTGCCTTGCTACCCTCTGGGTTCAACTGCTTTACCAATGCTGAACGGTTAAACACTGCATGCTCAAAATTATTTGTCCACTTGATAGCTTTCTGCGCACACGACTGTGTACATACAGAACAGAATGTGCAACTACCAAGGTCATACAAAAACTTGTCAAGCACTTTCTTTGTCTTTCCATCCTCAGTTGTGATGCTCTTTGTGATCACCTCCAACGACTGATTAGGACAATTTCTTGCACATAGACCACAAGCGATACATTTGTGTTCGTTCTGGTCGTTCATGTCAAATACAAGCTCTCCACGGAATCTTTCAAACTGTCGCGCAGTCTGTCGATCCTCTGGATACTGCTCTGTAACCTTTGGTCTCCAGAAATTGAGGTTTGTGATGTACATACCCTGCAACAACGCATACATTCCAGAGAACAGATCCTTTATATATTTAATCATAACCTCTTATATAAAAGTCGTTTTAAAAATATGCCACCCACAAAGCCATCAAAAGCATATTGAGCAAACTGATTGGCATCAATATCTTCCACTCCAAGTGTAGCAACTGATCAATTCTCAAACGTGGGAATGACCATCTTACCCACAAGCTCAACATCACCAAACCGAATGCCTTGGCGAAGAACCACAACCATGTAGGGATCATATCCATTACACCGTTGAATCCTGCTGCCCACTCTGCATTGATATGGAATGGCTGCCATCCTCCCAAGAACACCATCGTTCCGATACCTGCGATTGTGAACATGTTGACATACTCACCAACGTAGAATAAACCGAATGTGATACCTGAATACTCAATGTGGTAACCTGCTGTAAGCTCCGACTCTGCCTCTGGAAGGTCGAATGGTCCACGGTTAGTCTCCGCATGTCCTGCGATCAAATAAATGACCATCGCAATCCATGTAAATGGTGACTGGAACAAGAACCATGTTTCACTCTGAGCCTCAATCAAACCAGACAACTGCATCGTACCACCAAGGATAACTATTGTTAGCAACGACAAACCAGATGAAAGCTCATAGCTGACTAGCTGAGCACCTGCACGCATTGCTCCGATCATCGTGTACTTATTGTTGGAAGACCAACCTGCCAACAAAATACCAAGGACTCCAAGAGATGATATTGCAAGCACATAGAAGACTCCGACATTGAAGTCGATTCCTATCAAATCCTTGCTGAACTGAAGTGCTCCAAATGTACAAAGTGAACCAATGATCACTAGGAACAACGCTGTGAAGAACAAGAACTTGTCATTCTTCAACAACGGAATGATCTCCTTCATAAGGATCTTGATCATATCCGCAAACGGCTGAAGCAATCCCCAGAAACCAGCTCTCATCGGTCCGAGACGACACTGATAATAAGCACAAACCTTTCTCTCCAACAGAATCAAGATAAGCGCGATCAATGCGTATAGAGCAAGGAAACCTACGCCTATTAGGACATACTCTATCAAAAGAGTAAGCCACTCTGGACATGAAGAAGACAACGCTTCGTGAATCCAGCTTAATATTCCTCCTACTTCTAACATAATTTTAAGAATATCTGTGATTATTATCTATCTATACAAGGGATGACATAGTCAAGAGATCCTCCGATCATAATCAAATCTGCGATCTTTGTGTCTCTACAGATTGAATCCAAACCAGACACAGCAACCATACTTGGTGAACGGAACTTGATTCTGTATGGCGACTTGTCACCCGTACTCTTCAAATATACTCCGAAATCACCACGTGCATTCTCGACTCTCTGATAGTACTCTCCTGCTGGAACCTTAACGATTGCAGGTACCTTTGCACGGAAATCACCTTCAGGGATCTTGTCAATTAATTGCTCTATGATCTTTAGCGACTCCTCGATCTCCTCCAAACGGATCATATATCTGTCGATTGTGTCACCACCGTCATGAAGAATCTCCTTGAAGTCGACTTCTGAATAAGCTGCGTATGGAGCAATCTTTCTCACATCACAATGCCAGCCTGAAGCACGACCGTTAGGACCACTCATTCCAAGAGCAATCGCGTCTTCCTTCTTTAGCAATCCACAATTGATCATTCGTCCACGAGCGATTGGATTGCCAGTGAACAATGTGTGGTATTCCTTGATCATCTTTCTCATGTATGGAATAAATTCCTTTACTCTGTTGACGAAGTTAGGATGGATATCCTGAGCCACTCCACCGATAACATAGTAGTTGACCATCAGACGTCCGCCCGCAGTCTCCTGGAAGATATCCATGATCTTCTCACGGTCACGCATTCCATAGATGAACGCTGTGATTGAACCCATATCATTACACATACTTGCCCATCCCAACAAGTGGCTGGCGATACGGTTCAACTCATCGAAAATTGTACGGATATATTCAGCTCTCTTTGGGATCTCAAGACCCATTGCCTTCTCCACACACATACATAGAGCGTGACGGTTCATGCTGCCACAAAGGTAGTCGAGACGCTCTGTAAGGAATAGCATCTGAGGATAAGTCATGCTCTCCATCATCTTCTCTATTCCACGGTGGATATAACCGAAGTTTGGATCAATCTTCTTGATTGTCTCGCCCTCAAGAGAGACTCTCAAGTGCAAAACTCCGTGTGTAGACGGGTGTTGTGGTCCGAAATTCACAACATACTCGTTTTTTCCAAAAAGTTTAGTGTGATTCTCAACAATCTCTCCATGTCTGTCAAGAGTGATCGAAGGAACATCCTCGCAAGCATCCATATCATGAACCTTTGAAGGGATACCCTCGTTTGGAGTATTGTCGTAGTTCTTTCTCAACGGATATCCTACCCAATCCGGACGCAAGAACAATCTGCGCATATCTGGATGGTTCAAGAAACGGACTCCGAAGAAATCGTAAGCCTCACGCTCATATAGGTTGGCGCTTTTCCAGATGTCAGAGACAGTCTCGATGATTGGATTCTCCACATCTGTAGTATTTGTCTTAAGCACCATAAATTTTTCCATGTCAGCCGACTTGGAAATGTGGTAGACGATCTCAATGTTCTCCACATTGTCTACCGCAGTAAGGTTGATCAGGTAGTCCCAACCATCTTTGTATAAAGCCTCGCAAACCTTATGCAGATCTTTTTTGTCGACGCTGACCATCACGTCTGCAGCATCAATCTTAGTGCAAGAAGACGAGACAGACTGAATCATTTTCAATGTTTTCTCCATTATTCTGCTCCTCCTTCTTCAATTTGTTTTGTTTCAGACGCTGGTGTGACCAGAGTTCCGTCAGAGTTGTATTTCGACAAGATAACTGAACCATTTTCTGGATTCTTAGGCATCTTGAAGATAGACTCCACACGGATCTTTCTCTGCAGCTGCATCATTGCGTACAGCATTGCCTCAGGACGTGGAGGACAGCCAGGGACATACACGTCGACTGGAATAATCTTATCCACTCCATCTACCACATGGTATGAACTCTTGAATGGTCCACCAGAAACGGTGCAGCCACCTACGGCAATCACATATTTAGGTTCTGACATCTCATCGTAAAGACGACGCAATACAGGAGCCATCTTCTTTGTGATAGTACCAGAAACAAAAATCACATCAGCCTGACGAGGAGAGTTACGAGTGACCTCGAAACCGAAACGAGCGAAATCGTGACGGGCTGCAGCCACACACATGAACTCAATACCACAGCATGATGTTGCAAATGTCAAAGGCCATACAGAGTATGAACGACCCCAGTTGATTACTTTATCCAAAGGTGCGACTTTGATACCGACACCACCCTTCTCTAGTTCGTCTATATACTTCTGGAGCGACTCGTTGTCTCTGAAGTCCTCAGTCTTCATCGACTTGATCTTAATATCCTTTACTTCCATTCCAACGCTCCTTTCTTCCAAGCATAAGCCAAACCTAGCACAAGAATCAACAAGAAGAACAAAATAGCTAGTATTCCGTTCGGACCGAGAGTCTTAGTGATTGTTGCCCAAGGGAACAACAACACTGTCTCCACATCAAACATAAGGAACAACAGAGCGAACAGGTAATAGCCTGGTCGGAACTGAAGCCACGATGTGCCTCGGGTCGGAATACCACACTCATATGGCTCTCCCTTCTGTGCATTCTTACTCTTTGGTGCCAATAACCAACCGATGATAATGGCAGCCAATACCATCACCACAGCAGTGATCATAACAACCACAAAGATTTCACTTGAACCCATTGTTATTATTGTTTATTTATTTTATTATTCAACATAAAAAAAGACTACAACAAACCAACTAATTGATTCATCATAGCCTCAACTTCTACATAAAACGACATTTAGAGATCTACAGACGGACGAATATACAGAAAAGTGCACCGAGCCACACTGCCCAGCACATCTGTTTACCATCACGTCGCACATCATTAATATGTCTCTTTTATGTATCATTTTATAGTTATATCACTTCGCTTTTTCGCTCATTTATTTCAAAAATGTCTACAAAGCGTGAATATGCACAATATTCAACAACAAAAATGATAAAGAATTTTTAGTCTTGCAAGTAAAAAAAGAAGAATTTTTCTTTCATTTTGTCGAGTTTCTCGCCGTAGACAGCTCTTTTTTCAAGCGAAAAAACACGATTATCAAACAAACCGTTTACAATTGAAAACAAACTGACACTTTTTACTTTCAGTTTTTCATTACGTTTGTCCGCAATTCAATCATTTTGTAATTTGTATCAAATAGAGAAAAAATTTATCGCACCAATCCTAAAATTTATCTTTTTTTGATAACATGGAAAGAAAACTAAAAATGGCAGACAAAAAATGGAGTCACAAAATTGTTTTTATTTGACATTACGTTTTCTCAACACAAAAAGAGAAGCACAAGGTGAATCATTGCTGATTTTCGACTTGTGCTTCTCTTTTCTTGTGTAAATGTTCGCCGACTTGTGGATTGAATGTTTCCTGTGAAAACCTGGTCCAAGCAACTCCATCTCTGCCTCACGGTTGCCTTTTCTCATGGCCTTAACCGCGTCTGTCACTTCTCCGTGACGATTCTTCTTTTTCATACTATAAACATTTTAAATTAACGGATACAAAAATATAATTAATCACTATCTTTTCCAAACAAAATGAAGAGACGTCGTATTGCGGCGTCTCTACTCTCAAACAAAAATCTCTTCTGACTTCATCAAACCTCAATCGCTACATTTTGCAATCTCTCAAAGAAAGATGCTCGGTAGCTGTCAGAAATTGGAATTGTATTATTTCCGATCACTATCCTACCCTTCTCAATAACCTTGCATTTTGACGTCTGAACGATATACGAGCGATGAACTCTGCAAAACTGATTTTCCGGCAGCTTCGTCTCCAGACTTTTCATGCATAGAAGCGACACAATCGGATCTTTTTCGTTCTCTATATAAATCTTCACATAATCCTTCAAGCCTTCTATATAAATGATATCCTTGATAGGAATCTGAAGCATCTTATAATCACTCTTCACAAGTATTGTCCTCTGTTCTGGCTGCGACGGAGATGATGCCACTGGCGTTGAATCTTTTTGAATCATGCCCTGCACCTTCATGGCGACATCAAGAAACTCATCGTATGAAATTGGTTTCAATAGATATCCCACAGCATTCACCTTGTAGCCTTCAATCGCAAATCTGTCGTGAGCTGTGATAAAAACCACTTTTGTTTCTGGAGAAAGCATCTTCGACACTTGTAGTCCAGAGAAATCAGGCATCTGGATATCAAGAAAAGCGACATCTATTTTCTCATTCTGAATCGTCGGCATAGCCTCTTCCGCACTTCCGTATGTGCCGATAAGATTCAAAAACGGGGTACGCTTGATATAACTCTCAACAAGTTGTAGAGCCAACGGTTCATCGTCTATTGCTATGCAGTTAAATTTGTGTGTCATGCGTTATAATAATAATTATTATTAGTATATTTCAAAGTCAGGTCGACACGGAATGTCTTCCCATCGTTCGTGATTTCTAGATTATAATCGTCCTTGTAGACTATCTCCAATCGTCGACGCAGATTCTCCAAACCTATTCCGCTCTCAGGGTTGTTGCTCTCATGATTCTGGAAATATGGGTTCGACGTGAAGAAATGAATCTCCGTCATACTTTTCGCTGTCAATCCAAACTCTATAACACACTCTTTCCCTGAGGCAACTCCATGTTTGAATGCGTTTTCTATTAGCGACGTGAATATCAGAGTCAAAACCGGAGCATCTGAGAATTCCGTAATATCCGCATTATATATGACGTGCACATTGGGCCGCATACGAAGATAGACAAGTTGCAAATATGTCTTTATGAAGTCGTGCTCCTTCTGCACTGGCACCATACGTCCGCCCTCACCAGAACGCTCTCCACTCAAAATATACCGAAGCAGTTGCGAAAGATAATGCACCGACTGCTGGGCTCGTTTGGAATCTATCTCACAAAGAGCATAGATATTATTCAAAGTGTTAAAAAGGAAATGCGGATGAAGCTGGGTACGAAGATGTTTCAACTCTATCTCCGTCTGATAATGTTCCTTTTCATTCTGCTCCACGTTCTTCTCTATAAGCATACGATTTCGGGATGCTATCACCGCAAAACAGCCTATAATAAAGAACAATGCCGTCGTCTTAATGTATGATATGTCTGAAAAAATCGACATCATCATTAAGCCAAGAGTCATCGCAAACATCAGATTAGCAAGGACATATAGGACTTTTCTAGTAATATCTTTAGAGAAAAACTTGCGGGAGCAATAAAAATTAATATAAAAAGAGAGTGCCATAAACAAAAACAGCACTAAATTTTCGCCTGAATCCAAAGGCAACAAGTATGCCAAAAGGAACCAGAAGCATAAAGGCAAAGCGATACTATTATAAAACCCTAACTTATTTTTCATTATTCTACTTCTTTTTAGTTCTTTGGGCCACCACATCATCCCAACTCTTAAACTTTTTTTCTCCAGTCACCGCTCTCGACTGCCAATGATGACAAACAGCGACACCCAGGGCATCTGTAGCGTCGAGATGCTCAGGCAACTGCTCCTTTTTCAGGTTAAGCTGCACTTGAAGCATTCCGCAGACCTGCTCTTTGGATGCGGCTCCGTTCCCCGTGATCGCCTGTTTCACTTTCAACGGAGCGTATTCAGCAATCGGGATATCACGCTCCATGGCAGCCACAATCGCAACTCCCTGTGCACGACCCAGTTTGAGCATACTCTGCACATTTTTGCCAAAAAATTGTGCCTCAATTGCAAATTCGTCAGGCAAAAATTTATCTATCAACGCAATTGTGAAATCATACACCTTCTTAAGTTTCATATATGTGTCTCCCTCTTTTTTCAAATCAAGGATACCCATATCTATAAACTTCATCTTTGTGCCGACGACACTGATCACACCGTAGCCCATATACATCGTACCGGGGTCGATGCCGAGTATAATCTTCTCTACCTTGTTCTGCGGTTGAATCATTATATTAAATATCTACATCCTCCAACACCGTAGCAAACGACAAAACAGATGTCCCGAATTTCTGACGCAGTCTCAAAGCCATTCCCTTTGAGTTGAGCATCATCCATTTTTCCAATTTATCCATATCATCACACTCTGATTGCAAACAATAATTGACTGTAGAGTCGTCGTCAGTGTAGACAAGACGGAGCTTCAGATTAGAAAAGATCCCGTCGCCTCGGAAATCCGCGACAATCTCCTTGCGAAGATAATCCAGAAACTGGGATTCGATGTCATTGTTTACAACATAAGTCGTGTTTAGAAGAATCATATCATACATTTTTAAGCAAAGTTAGATTTTTAATGTTACTTTTGCAACAAAATAAAAGGCAAAAGAAAATGGCACAAGACGAATTATTCCCAATCATAGATGAAGACGGCAATGTCATAGGCAAAGCCACACGCCGCGAATGTCATTCCGGATCAATGTTGCTCCACCCTGTCGTCCACCTTCATGTGTTCAACAGCAAAGGCGAGCTATATCTGCAAAAACGTTCGCTGTCGAAAGATATCCAGCCGGGAAAATGGGACACTGCGGTAGGCGGACATGTGGACTATGGTGAGGAGATTGAGACCGCCCTACGCAGAGAGGCACGTGAAGAATTGGGAATCACAGACTACACTCCCGTCTTCTTCCTTTGCTACACATACCAAAGCACAAGGGAACGCGAGGTCGTCAACGACTATTACTGCATTTACGACGGTGATTTCAACGTTGATCCTGTCGAGATCGACGAAGGTCGTTTCTGGACAAGGGAAGAGATCGAATCGCAGATCAGCACAGGAATATTCACACCTCAGTTTAGCGGAGAATTGGAGAAGATTTCCGCATTGTGGGATAAAATTTTGAAGAACAAGTAAAAAAAATGAAAAAAATACGTTGCCCAAAATGTGACAACTTTGTCTCATTTGAAGAAAAAAATATTGAAGCCGGATCAATCATCGGGCTCACTTGTGAGGACTGCGGAAAAAAATTCAAAGTCAGATTCCGAGTGAAGCCATCCACAATTGCAGCAGACGCTCTTGAGAAGAAGAACGAAGAGGCGGACGCTGACAAGTATGGCACGATAGTGGTGATAGAGAATGTGTTCTGCCACCGTCAGGAGATCCCGTTGCAGGAGGGAGAGAATGTGTTTGGAAGACGTTGCCCTGGCACCGACATCAACTGTCCGATCCAGACATCAGACATGAGCATGGACCGCATCCACTGCACAATCATAGTGAAAGAGAAGAACGGAAGAATCACCCACTACGTGAAAGACAACGACAGCTTGGTCGGCACCTTCGTCTCCAACGATATTCTTGCTAAGAAAGAGGCTCGCATCATCGAGTCGGGCGACATCATCACCCTTGGAGCCACAAGCATGATTTTGAAGTTTGGTGAGGAAGAGTGATTAGATTAGAGAAATAAGAATTAATAGAGATGCGACGGTAATTTATCGCATCTCTGTTTTTTTTATATCATTTATTTATTGGAAAGAGACAAAATCATAAAAACGAAGCGAACCTATCAAAAAACAAGTCAAAAGAAATCCTGGAGCATTCCTTCGATTTTTAATTGAGTATGCATTTCAGTTCTTCTTATACAAACTAATTTGTATACCTTCTCATTAGCCGTAAATTAATTTTGTTATCTTTGCATTCACAACAAAAAAAAGCATGCCCATGACTAAAAATTCAAACATAAACAAACTTGCTGATCAAAGCGACATTGTCAAAACAAAATCAAACACAGAAAATTTCTCTGAACTAAGTGACAAAGACTTTCAAATAGGCAACACACAACCCAAAATAATAAAAGTTCTTGCTGTCATCACTGGATTCATACTGTCATTCCTTCTAATGGTATATTGGCCTTTCTTTTTTCTAATTTTAATGGACAAACTTGACATCAACATACCTTTCTTTTTGAAGTTATTGATGATGTTTGGGGGAATGTTTTTTTATGCTTGGTGGATAATGGACAATAAAAGAAACAGATTCTCTCCTAACTGGGAGAACTATTTAATAATCCCAGTGTTGGGAACAATATTGTGTGGCTACCATATTATAAACCAATTTGCTTCCAAAGATATTGAAGAGATTATCACACCCCATGCATGCTTCTTCAACTCTATTATATGCACTATAATATTCTACTACATTAAAGTAATACACCTCAATACAATGTCAAGGGTGGACGACTTTTTTTCAAAAAATTCATATACATACTTCACGACAAGAGTTATTGAGAAGCATATAACCACCAACAAAAATGCGAAATATTATAGGTTCACTGTAATAAACAGCAAGCTACAAAAACAGACATTGGAAATAAATGATTATTTAAGCAAGAATATTGAAAATTTTTATTACAATCTCAAACCAGAGAAAACAGTGGTAAGGCTCAAAATAAAACAGACGCTAATAAACCACTCAGAACCTTTAATTAAGGGATTCAAAATCGTGGAAGACTCCCAAGATGCGACTAATGCAGAAATATTGCAAATCATAGAAAACAAACGTATTGATCAAAACATGGAAAAGGATCAGGAAATTGAAGAAGACAACGAAATGAAATGGGGCTGCACCTTTTTTATAACTGCTGGAATAGAATTTTTAAGCTCAATCATAAGAAAAATAGGATCAGTTCCCGATTCTTATCTTGAAGTCTTCCATAAATGGAACTATGCATATATCATAATTGGAATCATCATTGCAGCGATTTGGACATTAATTCCATTGATAGACAGCAAGAAAAACGGCCAAAAAAAGAAATATGTAATTCTTAGCTACCGCATTCCCATGGATTTCTCCACGGTATGTATATTAGTCTTTGCCACAGGCAATCTAATTATCAGAATTATTGGATGTTTTGTATGAAATTATTTATTGCTGTCCGCCATAACTCAAAAATGAAAAAGGTTCTTGAAAAATCGCTCTATATTTGAGAGTATTAAAAAACAAAAATTTTTCTTTTTAGGAGCTGTTCAAGTTTGTTAAATATCTTGTGCTATAAAAGCTCATTCTCCAACAAAAAAAGAAACAATTCTAAAACAAAAAGGATTTGACATTTCTGCCAAATCCTTTTTATATTTAAGAATCATTCGGATCACTTGTTCTCATCCAATCTGCCGAACACTCTCTTCAACAAATCTGAAGTACGAGCGGCTGCATTTGTACGGATATCATCCTCTTTCTGAGACACTCTCAAGAACAAACCGTCGAGAGCCTTACCAGTCACGTAATCAGAGATATCAGTATTCACTTCACCAACATTGTTGATTGCAGTCATAGCATTAGAAGGGATAATACCAGTTTTAGAAGCAAGATCAATAGCACTTCTGTACTGATTAATATATCCAGCCAACTTGTTGTTTCCAGTAGCGAATTTCGTCCAAGCATTTGTAGCAGTCATTCCAGCGATTTTCACATTATTCATGCTGTTAACAATCGGATCATGGAACGCACCCTGCAAACCTGTGTAAGTATTGTCCTTCAAATATGTAGTAGCGGCACCGCTTCCTCCGAACAAAATTTGCTCTCCATCCTGAACCGACATGTCTCTGATTGCACCAGCAAATATCGAGGCTGCCTCTGGAGCCGCTTCTGTTGCAGCGGAATTAAACAAAGAAACAAGATTATCCTGTAAATCAGAACCTAATCCGACTTCATTTAAAACTGAGCTGACACCAGGAACTTTCTGTAAAGCTTGAACAGCAGTGAAAGCGGAAACAGCCTCCTGAGGCAAACCAATCCTTGTAGCAGCATCTGCAAAATAGCCTTCTGAAGAAAGACGATCCACAGCAACATTGACGCCGACACCTAAAGCCTCCTTCAAAGCTGCTACTGTATCACCCTGAGTAAACGCATTCAATGTTTCCTCATCACAAGAAGTGAATGTGAAAGCGGCGACACCAAGCGTCAACACACTTGCAACAATACTTTTCCTAAACATACTCGATAGATTTTATTATTTAACAATACTTGGAATAATGCCTCTCTCACTGCCTTCCAAGAAGTCAAGCACCACCTTACGCTCCTCTGTTTCTTGGAAAGTCTCCTTGATCTTGGCAATCGCCTGAGAGACATTCAATCCAGACATATATAATGTACGGTAAATATTCTGAATTTCTTCAATCTTCTCATTTGAGAATCCACGTCTGCGCAAGCCGACTAGATTCAATCCGCAATAAGCCAACGGATCACGTCCTGCCATCGCAAACGGAGGAACATCCTTACCGATTCTCGAACCTCCCTGAATCATCACATGTGAACCGATACGCGTGAACTGATGAACAAGAGTACCTCCTGAAATAATTGCCCAATCATCCACATGGACCTCACCAGCAAGCTGTGTAGTGTTGCCTAAAATGATGTTGTTGCCTACAACACAGTCGTGAGCGACATGGACATAAGCCATAATCAGACAATTACTGCCGACAATTGTAGTGCCCTTGGATGCTGTGCCTCTGTTGATCGTAACACACTCACGAATTGTGGTGTTGTCTCCGATAACAGCAGTGGTTTTTTCTCCCTTGAATTTCAAATCCTGTGGAATCGCTGAAATGACAGCGTTAGGGAAAATAATACAATTCTTACCGATGCGTGCCCCCTCCAAGATTGTGACATTAGCCATAATCTTCGTACCGTCGCCAATCTCGACATCCTTGTCAATGAAAGTAAACGGTCCGATTTCAACATTTTTTCCGATCTTAGCATCGGGATGTATGCTTACAAATGGTTGTTCCATCCACAAAATATTTAGTCCTATCTATTTTATTTGTTCTTAATAATTTGAGCCATAAACTCTGCCTCTGCCACAATCTGGTCACCGACAAAAGCATAAGCCTTCATCACAGCGCATCCTCTTCTCAAAGGAGTTATATACGACACCTTGAATATCAATGTGTCTCCTGGCACAACCTTACGACGGAACTTCACATTGTCAATCTTCATGAAGTATGTAGAATATCCGTGTGGGTCATCCAATGAATTCAAAACAAACAAACCTCCCGACTGTGCCATTGCCTCAACGATCAACACTCCTGGCATAACTGGCTCCTGTGGAAAATGTCCCATAAAGAATGTCTCGTTTGAAGTGACATTCTTGATAGCGACAACATAATTGTCCGAAATCTCTATCACTTTGTCTACCAACTGCATTGGCCAACGATGAGGAAGGATCTCTCTGATCTTGTTCACATCCATCACTGGTTCTGCATTTGGATCATATGATGGGATAACAACCTCCTGACGCTTGATCTCCTTACGAAGTTTCTTTGTCAAATCTGCGTTTGCAGTGTGGCCTGGGCATACAGCAATCACCTTACCCTTGATTGGCTTACCGATCAATGCCAAGTCTCCAATCAAATCTAGCATCTTGTGACGGGCTGGTTCGTTCTCAAAACGCAAAGGCTCATTGCTCATGTAGCCGATGTTCTCAGCCTTCATATGAGGCTTGCCCATAATATCACAAAGATGATCAACTTCTTCCTGAGACATCTTCGCGTCATAAACGACAATCGCGTTATTTAGATCTCCTCCCTTAATAAGGTTATTCTTAACAAGAGGCTCTATTTCCTTTACAAACACGAATGTACGGCAAGATGCCACCTCATTCTGGAAATCAGCGATAGAATCTAAGTTTGCGAACTGATTGCTCAACACAGCAGATGGATACTTAACCATAACTGTCATTGAGAAATCATCGTCTGGAATAAATGTATACTTTGAACCAGTAGTCTCATTAACGAACTCTGTCTTCTTTCTTACAACGTAATATTCACGCTCAGCATCTAGATCTTCAAGACCAACAGCAAGAATCTCTTTCACGAATGGAGCAGCACTGCCATCAAGGATAGGCATCTCAGCACCAGAAATCTCAATCATACAGTTGTCTACACCCATAGCATATAGTGCCGACATTGCATGCTCAATTGTGCTTACCTTAACATCTCCCTTAGCAATAACTGTGCCACGGCTTGTCTCAACTACATTTTCAGCCAAAGCGTCAATCTCGTTTTCTCCTTCGATATCTACGCGTTTGAACTTAATACCTGTACCTGCAGGTGCTGGCTTAAAAGTGGCATTGATAGCCAAACCTGTATGCAAACCTACACCAGAAATAGAGAATTCTCCCTTTAATGTCTTCTGATTTTCCATTTTGTTTTTTTCTCAGTTATTACTTTATTTTACTTGCCAACTCCTGAATCTGCTTTTCAAGTGCCTCTATTCTCTCGTTGGCAACACGTAATTGCTTTTCTGTCTCCGAAACAACCTTTACAGTCTCTGGCAACTGCTTAAGGCAAACATAGCTGCGACGGAATTTCGCTCCTTCCATATGTGGGTAGAAATGCCATTGTTGACCTGGAGTCTTGATTGATGAAGAAACACCACATTTTGCGGCAAAATTAGAATTGTCCGCCACTTCCACATGGCCGACCACTCCACTCTGGCCTCCAAACATACAGTGTTTTCCAATCTTTGTCGAACCAGCAATACCGGTCAATGCAGCCATCACTGTGTTGTCTCCTACAACAACATTATGCGCGATATGCACAAGATTGTCTATCTTGACACCCCTGTGAATAACAGTCTCTCCCATTGTGGCACGGTCGACTGTCGAATTAGCCCCAATCTCTACGTCGTCCTCCAATCGAACGATACCAAGCTGAGGAATCTTGCTATAAGATCCGTCTGGATTCGGAGCGAAACCAAAGCCGTCTCCTCCAATCACACATCCAGCCTGCAAAACACATCTTTTGCCTATCTTACAGCCTTTATATATTGTGACATTGGCATAAACCAATGAATCTTCTTCCAATGTAACACCCTGTCCGATAAACGTATTCGCATAAATCTGACATCCATTGCCAATCACAGCACCGTCTTCAATCACCACATTCTGACCGATATAAACATTCTCTCCAATCTGTGCCTTGTCTGAGATAAAAGCTGACGGATGGATTCCGTTTCTCTTTGGAGACAAGTACTGGTCCGCCAAACGAAGAAGCTGCGCTACAGCAGCATATGGATCAGCAACTCTCAAAAGTGTACATGAATATTCTTTTGTCGGAACAAAGTCCTTTGACACCAACACGACAGACGATTTTGTGGAATAGAGATATTCTGTGTACTTCGGATTTGACAAAAATGAAATTGCTCCATTTCTTCCCTCCTCTATTTTTGCAAAAGTACTAACCTTTACATTGTCATCTCCTTCTACTTGTCCTTTAAGCATTGCTGCCAACTGTCCTGCTGTAAATTCCATGTTCCTAAAAATTAAAAAATCAAACAAAAGTAGTAAAATATTGACACATACCGCAATCTATCACACTAATATAAAGCAATTGCAGTACTTTTCGAACAAAAAATTCAACTAATTTTACACCTGAGTGCTAAAATATTGACGCGAATCGTAATAGCAAAGATAGTATTTTCTCTCCTGTTTAGACAACAAAGAGAAGTCTAAAATATCTGAAACTTCGCTAACATCACACAATTTACCATCTGAACGTAGTATATTCAAACCACCATTTTTCAACGAATAAGCCTTGCTTGTCACCGGCACAACCCTGCACAAATACTCAACCTCGTCATCTGTAAAATTGGTGACAGACTGGATCTGTTTCTTTATCTCATCCACTTCCGACTGGCTTGGCTCATGATCCAACACCTTTACCTTAAACAGACGTCTGTCCGTAAGTGCCTCGCTCAACAAAGACAGTATATTGTCTTTATGGCATTGCCAAACTTTAAGCGCTGAATAGATATCGGAGTCGTCGAATCTGGCATAATTTTCAAGCGACGAGCTGTAGATGTCAAAAGAGTCTGCCTCGACGTTGTTGTAAAGAAAATATCTCAATGATGGCGACGCGAACAATTCCTCACCTTGTTTGGCAAGACAGATTGCACGTCTGAGCAAAGATATCAACACTTGTTCCGCCGCGATCGACGCTTTGTGAAGATATACCTGCCAATACATCATTCGTCGGGCAATCAAGAATTTCTCTATTGAGTATATTCCTTTTATTTCAACACAGAGTTTATCGTCTGCAACGTTCATCATCTTGATGATTCTCTCCGCACCGATAACTCCCTCCACGACTCCTGTGAAATAGCAGTCTCGGCTCAGATAATCAAGTCTGTCTACATCCAACTGCCCTGAAATCAGCTGATGGAAAAAATGACGCGGGTATTTGTCTTGAAAGATTTCGATGGCCATATCAAGTTTGCCACCAAAATCTTTATTTATCTGTTTCATCATCAGAAGAGAAATTTCCTCATGTGAAATGCCAGAAACAAAAGTACTCTCCAACACATGCGAGAATGGAGCGTGACCGACATCATGAAGAAGGATAGCGGCCATTGCAGCCTCTCTCTCTTCCTTTGAAATTGCAACACCTTTATTACCAAGAGTAGTCAAAGCCTCACCCATCAAGTGCATAGCGCCCAAAGAGTGAAGGAAACGGGTATGCTGTGCACCAGGATACACCATGTAAGTCAAACCCAGTTGTCTGATTCGTGACAAACGTTGAAAAAAACGATGTTCGATAATTTCGTAGATAAACTCCGGGATATTAACAAATCCGTGGACTGGGTCGTTGATGATTTTTGTGCGCATTACTCTGTCTACCCAAACAATTAAATCATTCCCGCAGCCTTCAAGAATCCTGCCATCTGTTCCTGCACCTTCTTTGCCTCACGTGCTGCAGCCTCTGCAAATGTCTCGTCGTTTGCCGCATAGATGATTGCTCTGGAAGAGTTGACCAAAAGTCCACACTGGCTGTTCATACCGTGTTTCACGACCTCCTCTAGGCTACCACCCTGAGCTCCAATACCTGGGACAAGCAAGAAATTATCAGGAATAATCTCACGTATATCACTAAGCATATCAGCTTTGGTTGCACCGACAACATACATCATATTGTCAGCATTACCCCAATTCTTAGATGTTTTCAAAACTTTCTGATACAATGTGTCACCTGTCTCAGCGTCCTTCATAAACTGAAAATCGAAAGCTCCCTTGTTTGATGTCAACGCAAGAAGAGTCACCCACTTGCCTTCATATGTCAAGAATGGAGACACAGAATCCTCTCCCATATAAGGAGCCACAGTAACTGAATCAAAATCCATTGCGCCAAAGAATGTGCGGGCATACATAGCGGAAGTGTTGCCAATATCGCCACGTTTAGCGTCGGCAATCAAGAACATGTCCGGATAATTGCTACGAATATAGTCGACGGTACGCTCTAGGACATCCCATCCTTGAAGTCCAAGACTCTCATAGAATGCCAAATTAGGTTTGTATGCGACGCAATATTTTGCAGTAGCGTCGATAATTTGCTTATTGAATTCGAATATATAGTCGCCTTCGTATTTATCAAACATAAACTCAGGAATCTTGTTCACGTCAGTGTCAAGACCAACACAAAGAAACGACTGCTTCTTCTTGATATTTTCAAATAATTCTTCTCTTGTCATATCTGTATTTTTTCAATCATACACAAAAAACTAGGCAAAGATAGCACCAAATGACGTGAAACTGATGAAAAAGACATGAAAAAAATCACTATTGGGGTTGTTTTTCTGGCGTAATGATCATTTTGCTGTCGACAATAACGTTCAAATCAACATTTGCTGGAATTCCATAGACACTGCCGTCGCAAGCATATTGTTGAATATAACAGTCGGGAAAATCTTCCGTCACAAACATTGCATTATAATCAGCCACCCATAATTTGACTCCAGGGAAATTAGACGCTATATTATATTTCGCATAACAATGACGATTAGAATAAATCATCACATCTTTTCCTTGAAGTTGAAGATAATCCACCATCTTACGAAGATTATATACGGAAGAATCCACATTCATCTGTTTTGGATTGTTGACCACCGTCGACTCTTCAAAATCTATGATCAAAGGAAAATTATTTCGTTTGCCATTCGTGGCATCCCAAAAAATCTTGGCCTGCAATTCACCGTCACAGTCGAAATAAAAGAAATGGTAAAATCCGAGCAACAAATGTGATTTCGCGGCTTTTGCATAATTCCCATAAAAACGTTGGTCACATTTACCACTTGACCCGATAGAAGATCTGATGATAACAAAATGAGCTCCCTCTTCCAAATCGTCAAAATCGATTTTCCCTTGATAATGACTCACATCCACGCCCCATAAAGTATCCGGAGGGTTACTAAGGTTCCACGCTGAGTAATCAACAGTTTCATCCAATTTAGGTTTCTCTTCAGAACAAGACACAAATGAAACAAGTATTAGGAATAAAAAAAATCTGTTCATAAATCAATTTTATCACAAACACAAAAATAATGATTATAATTTACAAATTGATTCTTTATGGTTCAGAAATCATATTAATTATCTAACAAAACAAGAAAGGTTGCGATTACTCGCAACCTTTCTTGTATAATATAATCTCTATCGATTATCGTCTTATCAATGTGAAGTGTCCCTTGTAGACCTTATCTATCTCACGGACTACACACTCGTACCAATAGTCTGTTGACGGCATCAGCACTCCATTGTATGTTCCGTCCCAACCG
>JAEIGA010000691.1_pt1 | contig 50064 bp, 43 predicted proteins | sample 9270691 | NCBI WGS metagenome assembly JAEIGA01 (sample SAMN17057246, study PRJNA624740) | gut metagenome | biome: biome; isolation source: fecal sample | host: Bos grunniens | place: China: Xizang | collected 2019 | reverse complement strand
GGCACTGCAACATCCACAACTTACCGTCCTGGATAGTGAACTCGATATCCTGCATATCTGTAAAGTACTGCTCCAAGTGGTGCTGGATGCCGTTCAACTCAGCATATACATCAGGCATAACCTCCTCCAAAGATGGGTACTTGCTCTTACGCTCCTCCTCAGAGATATTCTGAGCAGCAGCCCAACGCTTAGAACCCTCGATAGTAATCTGCTGTGGAGTACGGATACCTGCTACTACGTCCTCACCCTGAGCATTGATAAGATACTCACCATTGAAGATGTTCTCACCAGTTGCAGCATCACGAGAGAATGCTACACCAGTTGCAGAGTTATCACCCATATTACCGAATACCATCGCCTGAACAGATACTGCAGTACCCCAAGCCTCAGGGATGTTGTTGAGCTTACGGTAGAGGATAGCACGCTCGTTCATCCAAGAACCGAACACTGCGCAGATAGCACCCCAAAGCTGATCCCAAGCGCTTGTTGGGAACTCCTTGCCTGTCTGAGCCTTGATAGCCTTCTTGAACTCTACTACCAACTCCTTCAAATCCTCAGTTGTGAGGTCTGTATCGTTCTTAACACCGCGCTTCTCCTTCTGAGCGTCGATGATTACCTCAAATGGGTCGTGATCCTCCTTTGAAACTGGCTTCATATCGAGAACGACGTCACCATACATCTGTACGAAACGACGGTATGAGTCCCAAGCGAAACGTGGGTTGCCTGAGAGCTTAGCCATAGCCTCTACAGCCTCGTCGTTCATACCGAGGTTAAGGATAGTATCCATCATACCTGGCATTGATGCACGTGCACCAGAGCGTACAGAAACCAAAAGTGGGAGGGTGGTGTCGTTGAACTTACGACCTGTGAGGTTCTCGATGTTCTTAATAGCAGCCTCAACCTCTGGGCGCAACATCTCGATAACCTTCTCTTTTCCCTGAGCATAGTACTCAGAACATACATCAGTTGTGATGGTGAATCCTGGAGGTACAGGAATACCGATCAAGTTCATCTCTGCAAGGTTAGCACCCTTACCACCAAGCAACTCGCGCATCTTGCCATTACCCTCAGCCTCTTTGTTACCGAAGGTGTAGACACGTTTTACATCAGCCATAATCGTTTAGTTTATAATTAGTTAAAAGTTAAAAATTCACATTAGACCAATTCGCAATAAAGGGCTTCACTGCGAATAGCTTACAAAAGTAAGTAAATTTTTTTGAAAATGCAATACAAATGCCTGAAATAAATAACAGAAAAGACTGTATTGTACGGCCTTTTCTGTTAAATGGTAATATCGTTTTTCGGAATATGTTATCGCTCAATCACGCCACTGCCAAGGAGTCGCTCTCCATCATACCACGCTGCGAACTGGCCTGCGGTGATACCACGCTGGGCTTCGTCGAAGAGTATATATAGACCATCCTCTTCCATTATGAGTTCTGCTCGTTGCAGTGGTTGGCGGTAGCGGATGCGCACGTCGTAGACTCTGCGCTGGCCAACCTCCATAGCATCCACACCATCAACCCAATGGATCTCTGAAGGGATGATGCGTAGGGCTTTGCGGTAGAGTCCTGGGTGGTTGTCGCCCTCGCCCACGAAGACGGCATTATGCTCAATATCAGTGCCAATCACAAAGAGCGACTCCTTGCGTCCACCGATGCCTAAACCCTTGCGCTGGCCTATGGTGTAGAAGTGTGCGCCCTGGTGAGTGCCAATCTTCTTGCCATCACGTATCGTTAGGCGGTATGGTCCCGAAAGTGTCTTGTGGTCGTTTGCCTCGGCCGTGCGCTGGAAGCGTGGTGAGTGGGGTAGAATCTCGTGAACATTACCCTCCTTGGCCGAGAGTTTTTGCTGTAGGAAGAGGGGTAGATCGACCTTGCCCACGAAGCAGATACCTTGCGAATCTTTGCGTTTTGCGGTAGCCAATTTATTCTCTTCGGCTATGCGTCTCACCTCGGGCTTTAGAAGGTCGCCGATGGGGAACATAGCATAGGAGAGTTGCTCTTGAGTGAGTTGGCAGAGGAAGTAGCTCTGGTCCTTGTTTGGATCGCTTCCCGCCAATAGACGATAATGTGTTTGGCCCTGACTATCAATCCATTCCTCGCGTCTGCAGTAGTGGCCCGTAGCGACACGCTCGGCTCCGAGTTTTAGAGCCTCTTTGAGGAAAACGTCGAATTTTATCTCTCTGTTGCAGAGTACGTCGGGGTTTGGTGTGCGACCCTTTTCGTACTCCGAAAACATATAGTCCACCACTCGTGTACGATACTGCTCCGAGAGGTCTACGTAGTGGAACTCTATGTCGAGACGTTTGGCCACGAGCTCCGCAAATAGTTGGTCGTCATACCAGGGGCAGTCGCCTTCGAGAGTTCCCGTGGTGTCGTGCCAATTGCGCATAAAGAGTCCTATCACCTCGTGGCCCTGCTCCTTGAGCAAGAGCGCAGCCACGGATGAGTCCACTCCTCCAGATAGACCAACTACTACTCGCATTTTCGCTCCTCCTTATCGAATCAACTGCATAAACTCGTCACGAGTACGAGGGTCCGAGAGGAAGATGCCCGTGAAGGCCGAGGTAGTAGTTATAGAGCGCTGTTTCTCCACACCACGCATCTGCATACAGGTATGGCTTGCTTCGATAACTACGGCAACACCTATGGGGTTGAGGGCCTGCTGGATGCAGTCGCGAATCTGCACTGTAAGGCGCTCCTGAACCTGGAGACGGCGAGCAAAGCACTCCACGACACGTGCAATCTTCGATAGGCCTGTGATGTGACCATTAGGGATGTATGCCACGTGGGCCTTGCCGATGAATGGCAACATATGGTGCTCGCATACCGAGAAGAGCTCGATATCCTTGACGAGTACCATCTGCTGGTACTCCTCCTTGAACATTGCCGAGCGAAGGATGGCGATAGGGTCCTGAGCATATCCCTTGGTGATGAACGACATAGCCTTAGCCACACGCTCTGGGGTCTTGAGCAATCCCTCACGGTCGGGGTCTTCGCCCAAAAGACGAAGAATCTCGCGGTAGTGGACCATCAACTCGTCAATCTTCTCCTGGTTGTATATATCCTCTCTTTTGTAGTTTGAAATAAGTTCGCTCATACTATATATAATATTATGTAGCAAAAGTATGTAAATAAATACAAATGTGCAAATTTGTGAATCGATAGCCTTGCTAAAACGTCACTACCGACCACTTGCGCAGTAGTTATAAAATAAAAAAAAAGGAGGCGCGCCTCCTCTATAACAAATATCTATAGGTCGAGTAGACCATCTGGCAGAACGAACTTTATCTTTCGGCCATCGAAGTCGATACTTGCTATAAACTCCTCTTGTGCAGGGATTAGATGCTCCTTCTCCTCAAGGGTGATGCCGAAGAGAGGGTTGGCCTCGCTGTCGTAGTAGTCGCTCACCGTGCCACGACGCTTGCCGATGATGGCGGTAAAGCCAATCAAATCCTCCATATAGAACTCATCATCAGCCTCCTCCTCGCTCTCGATAAATATCTCGCGACCCACTAAGAACTCCTCGGCACGACGAGGGGTGTCGATGTCGTCGAAGAGGATGATTGCGCCCGACTGGCCACGACGCTCGAAGGATGATGAAAAAATAGGAACCGCGAGTTTGTCGATGATGACAAACAGCGGTTCCTTGTTTTGGAAATCGTCAGGGAAATTGGTATAAAGAGTTACCATTACACCACCGTCATTGCCGAAGATTCGGCCTATGCGTCCCACGGCGATCATAGCACCTTGATTAAGCCTCAGTAGCCTCCTCGGTAGCCTCCTCGGTAGCCTCCTCAGCGGTTGCCTCAGCAGCAGCAGCAGCCTCAGCAACCTTCTTCTCAGCGATGGCAGCAGCGCGCTCCTCCTTAATCTTAGTCTCAGCAGCGAGCTGAGCCTTCTTAGCAGCGTTAGCGTCAGAAGAGAGCTTGTTAGCCTTAGCGTCAATCTTAGACTGCTTCTCCTCCATCCACTTGTTGAAGCGAGCCTCAGCCTCAGCCTCAGTGAATGCGCCCTTAGCAACGCCACCCAAAAGGTGCTTCATATACATTACACCCTTGTACGAGAGAATTGCTCGACAAGTGTCAGTAGGTTGTGCGCCCTTAAGTAACCAATTCAAAGCTCGGTCGAACTTCAAATCGATTGTAGCAGGATTCGTGTTAGGGTTGTAAGTACCCAACTTCTCGATGAACTTACCATCACGTGGCGCTCTGCTATCTGCGGCAACGATGTGGTAGAAAGCGTAACCCTTCTTACCGTGACGTGCCAAACGAATTTTAACAGCCATTTGCTATAAAATTTTATTGGTTAATAAATAAATACGCATAACCCATTGGGGTTTTCAGCGCGCAAATATATATCGTTTTTTCCTTCCCACCAAATTTTTTTTGAAAAAGAGCAACTTAAACCCTCGATTTAACTAATTGTTGGCTCACATTTTGCAAAAGAGAGAGGTGTTTAACCATAAAAATTAACTATTCTATGATGCCTGTAAAGAAATTAAATCGTCTTCCTGGGATGTTTGGTGACCTCTTCTATGAGCAGTGGCCCGACTATCTTCCTAAGCGAAACTCTTCGCCTCAAATCAACGTGATTGAGACAGATAAAAAGTTCAAAATCGAGATAGCGGCTCCGGGTATGACCAAGGATGATATGAAGATTGAGCTTAATGGGGACAATCAACTAATCGTCTGCTTGGAGAAGGAGTCGGAGAGGGGCGATGGTGGTAAGGATTGTTGTGGCGAAAAGGGATGCGACTGCGACAATGATGAGAAGCACCACTATCTGCGCAGAGAGTTCTCCTACACCTCATTCCGCCAAATCTTCAATCTTCCCGAAAATATCGATAGAGACAAGATTACGGCTAAGATGAAGCACGGCGTTTTGCGCATCAAACTTCCAAAGCGCGATAGCGACGTGAAACAGCCTGAGATGAAGATGATTGCCATTGAGTAGAGGCTCTTAAGCGAGATTATACTCGATGCCTCTCTTTCGGGATGGGTGGGTGTGTCCATAACAATTGGGCGCACCCTTAATATTAATTATATGATACACAGGTGGGGTAGTATCGTTTTTTAGGAATAAGTGCTATCTTTGTGGGAGATATAACCTTAGAACAATGGATATAGCAACATTTCGTGAATACTGCCTATCGTTGCCTGAAGTGCAGGAGACTCTACCCTTTGATGATGATACGCTTGTGTATAAGGTGTCGGGGCGTATGTTTGCGATGATAACTATGAGTCATCCCGACCACTTTGCGGTTAAGTGCCACCCCGATAGGGCTCTGCTCTTGCGTGATAGATACCAAGAGATTACCTCGGCCTACCATCTCAATAAGCGTCATTGGAACGATGTGAGCATCGTGGGAGAGTTGCCTGATAGTTTTCTTAAGGCGGAGATTCGCCACTCCTATTTTGCTGTGGTCCGACAAAATGTAACTCCGCGCCAGAGTCGTGAAGCGATACTCGCTATGGCCTTAGACGCAGGCCTCGTTGATGATGCTGAGTGGCTCGAATAGTGGCAAAACCCTCCAGCAGATTGCCGACGAGTTAGGCTATAAGAGCAGGTCGGCATAGTTGATTAGGAAGACAGAGCAGTAGAGCGTTCGTTCGTTCGTTTTCCTACTGTTCCGAACGAACGAACACTATAATATATCTCAGTATGAATAGTGAATATAGATATCAGTTGGAGAGATACCGTGGTCGTGGTACTCGATACAACTGTCCTCAGTGTGGTAGTAAGTATATGTCAATGAGAGAGTAGATACTATCTGTTACCATACTCTCTCTACATATATCCTACTGATATAGATATCAATAGTGTGATAGAGTGTGGGTATCACTATACCCCTTGTCAATACATTGAGGATAATCCGTGGTTGAGAGATAGCAACCGTTCGTTCGTTCGGAACAGTAGGAAAACGAACGAACGAACGTTCGAACGCCCTGTCCCGAAGCCGTACGATAATGACTGCCGAGGTGGGTGGTGGAGCAGACGCTGTGGAGGGATTGCGACTACAAGTCGTTCCTCGCTCTTAGCATACGCGATATCTCAGCAAGGGTGCGAAGCAGTGCCCACGAGAGTAGCGATGTGGCAAAGATTATTACAGCCGCCACGATTGCCCACATCATAGGGGCGGTGAGGTTTAACTCGACGATGTAGGGGGCAACGAGTGAGCCAAATGTGCAGAAAATACCGATGATAAGGGTGATATCTGCGATGTTCACCAATACCGCCTCTCTAAAGATATACTTCGACTTTTGAGGCTTGGGGTTGCCATACTCTTTGCGCTCCACAACCTCGCTTATCTCATCGGGGATAGGCTCGTTGTGAATCTCCTCGTCGCCACGCTCTGTAGCACACTTAGGGCATAGGGTTATATCGTTGCTTATGAGGGTGTTGCAGTTACGGCAGAGCCATACACCCGTCTGATTTGTCTCCATAGATTTACCTCCTATTTTTGTGCCTCTGAGTGGTCGATATCGCAACCTGCGCAGTTGCCCGAACAGAGGCTGTCTGTGTCGCAGTCGTTGAGACCCATATCCTCGCGAGTCTCCTGAACGGCACACTTGATACCCATCTTCTGCATCGTAGGGTTGGTCGATATTTCAGACTGGATATGGTGGCCCTTGAAGATATATGTCAGCGACATTGCGAGAGCGAAAAATCCCACAACGCCGATGGCGGCAACGATTGTAACGAGAAGTGTAGACATAAGTTTTTTGTTTAGTTAATGCTAAAAAACCTGTTTTTATTGCTTAAATCGGTGCAAATTTATATATTTGCAGAGTAATTTGCAAATGTTATAGTTCGTCATTAGATGAATGACCCTATATAATTGTTTTATATTCACTTATTTAGTTTATGAAGATAGTCATTGCTGGTGCAGGAGATATGGGTACACACCTTGCCAAGATGCTCAGTGGTAATGGTCACGACCTTACCGTTGTGGATGTCGATTCTAAAGCATTGGTTGAGGTAGGAAACCTTGTTGATGTGGTAACGGTTGAGGGTGATACCACCCAATTCTCGGTATTGCGCAAGGCTGGAGTCCGTAAGTGTGACCTCTTTATCGCAGTACGCTCGGTGGAGAACGACAATATCCTCTCGGCGGTGATGGCTAAGAATCTTGGTGCCAAGAAGGCGATTGCTCGTGTCGATAGCAACGAGTACCTTGAGCCAAATAGTAAGGAGATATTTATCGATATGGGTATCGACTATATCTTCTATCCTGAGCAGATTGCAGCGCGTGAGGTTATCAACCTCTTGGGCCACACCTCTTCGACGGAGTATGTCGATTTCGCTGCGGGAAAACTCTCTATGGTCGCCTTTCGCTTGGAACTTACCTCGCCACTTCTTGGTCGCAATGTCCAGCACGTGGAGTATAGCGACGACGATTTGGAGTATCGCGTAGTGGCTATCGTGCGTGGCTCAAAGACTATCATTCCGAGCAGTGACGAGCGTTTCGAGGAGGAGGATATGGTCTACGCCATTACCCGCCACAATGCTACGCATAAGGTTGTGGAACTCTCTGGCCGTAAGGAGGTTGAGATTCGCAATATGATGATTCTGGGTGGCTCGCGTATCGGTGTGCGTATCGCCAACGAGTTGCAGAGCGAGGTGAATGTGAAACTTGTGGATTACGATGCCGACAAGGCCTATCGTTTGGCGGAGATGCTCGACAAGACGCTTATCATCAACGAGGATGGCCGCGATACGGAGGCTATGATGGAGGAGGACCTCTCGAATATGGATGCCTTTGTAGCCGTTACGGGTCGTAGCGAGACCAATATCCTTGCCGCTATGTTGGCCAAGCGTATGGGTGTGAAGAAGGTTATAGCGGAGGTCGAGAACATCAACTATATCTCGTTGGCAGAGAGCATCGGAGTCGATACGATTATCAACAAGAAACTCGTCACCGCCTCAAACATCTTCCGCTTTACGATGACAACCGAGGTGCAGACAATTAAGTGTCTAACAGGTAGCCAAGCCGAGGTTATGGAGTTTATCGTTAAGCCAAACTCCCCAGCGACCAAGGAGCCTATCCGTGACCTCGGTCTGCCCGATGATTCGATTATCGGTGGCGTAGTTCGTGGCGATAGGGTCTTTATCGCTGTGGACGACACACAGATTAACGCCTACGACCGCGTTGTGGTATTCGCAATGCCAGATGTGGTGATGCGAGTGGCGGAGTTCTTCAACTAAACTCGAAATTGAAATAAACGATATAAAACACTAACTCTAAACTCTATGTACATAGCAATTGCAGGAAATATTGGTAGCGGAAAGACTACGCTTACCGAGATTCTAACCAAGCGTTATGGCGCAAAAGCCTATTATGAGGATGTCTCCAACCCCTATATCAACGACTTCTACGAAGATATGGGTCGCTGGTCGTTCCATCTTCAGTTGTGGTTTCTTGGTAGTCGCATCCAGCAGACATTGACGATGCTTGCCGATGGTTCGGACAATGTCATTCAGGATAGAACGATTTATGAGGATGCCCACATCTTTGCCGACAACCTCCACACTATGGGGCTTATGACGAGTCGCGACTACGAGACCTATATGAAGATGTTTAACATCGAGAAGTCGTTGTTGCCTCGCCCCGATGTGTTGATCTATCTCAAGGCGAGTGTCCCTACTCTTATTTCGCAGATTAAGATGCGAGGCAGAGAGTACGAGCAGAATATCGACGAGGAGTATCTCAGCCGTCTAAACCAAAAGTACAACCACTGGATTGATAATATATATGAGGGTCGTGTTTTGGTCGTAGACAAGGATGTTGATGATTTCGTTGCCGATGCCTCGATTATCGACCGCATCTGTGCCTCGGTCGAGGAGATGTGCAACGGAAAGCGCCAACTTACTGAGGTAGAGAAATAGTTAGGCTTAACCTATTAATTATATATAGTGTAATGGCAACACCACTTCCAGAGGCATTTGTACGTATTATGCGCGAGGCTATGGGCCAAGAGGCTGAGGCGCTCTTTGCGGGTCTGGACACCGAGCCATCTACCACCATAAGGCTCAATCCCGCTAAGGAGGGGGCGAACTTCTGTGGTGATGGCGTGGGGTGGTCTCCGAATGGAGTCTACCTCGATGTGCGCCCACAATTTACACTCGACCCACTTCTTCACGGTGGCGCATACTATGTTCAGGAGGCCTCTTCGCAATTCGTCGGCTACCTACTCAAGGATGACGAGTTGGAGGGTGGCAGAGTGTTGGATATGTGTGCTGCACCGGGTGGCAAGACCACTATCTACTCCTCGTTGGTGGGTCGTAGCGGTCTTGTCGTGGCGAACGATATCAACCGTAGCCGTACACTCGCCTTGGCGGATAATGTGCAGCGTTGGGGTATGGGAAATGTGGTGGTTACGTGTAATGAGCCATCCCATATCTCGGCCTTCGAAGAGTGGTTTGATGTCGTTGCTGTGGATGCCCCTTGTTCGGGCGAGGGTATGTTCCGCAAGATGGATGAGGCGCGTAGCGAGTGGTCGTTGCAGGCTGTGGAGCAGTGTGTTGTGCGCCAGAAGGAGATTCTTCAAAATGCGTGGAGGGTGTTGCGCCCAGGGGGTAAGTTGCTCTATAGCACCTGCACCTTCAACCCCTCGGAGGATGAGGGCGTTGTGCGCTGGCTAATGGAGGAGTATGGCGATGATATAGTTGCTGTGGATAGGGTCGTCATAGGTGAAGAGTGGGGTGTCGTGCGTAGCGATATAGGTGCGTTCCAGTGCTTCCACTTCTACCCTCACAGGGTCAAGGGCGAGGGCTTCTTTGTGGCTGTGGCTCGCAAGCGCGAAGGCGTTATTAAGCGTAGTATGCCAAAGCCTCGTCGCAAGGTCTTTGCTCCGTTGCAGAGGGCTGACCTCGGTGAGGTCTCTCGCTGGGTGGATGACCCCAAGCGTATGGCGTTTAGAGTCGTGGGCGATACTATTTATGGCTACGATAGTGCTGTAGTTGAGGATGTTGTGCGCCTTGGAGAATCACTCTCGGTGGTCTATTCTGGGGTTGCTATGGGCCAAATCTTCAAGGGACGTTTGAAACCCGAACACCCCTTAGCGCTCTACGTCGGCAGAGACTCTGATGTTGTGCCAGCGGTGGAGCTTACGTTGGAGGATGCTCAGAACTACTTGCGTAGGGTAGATATCAGTGTCTCGCAATTCGACGAGGGTATAAACGTGGTTACGTATAGGGGTGTGGCAATAGGTTTTGTGAAACGCATAGGCGCTCGTTGCAACAATATGTACCCCAAGGATTTAAGAATTCAGAAATTATAAAAAATAAGATATATGGCAAAGTTGCTTTATTCTATGGGTGAGGTTACCGATATGTTCGATGTAAACGCATCGCTCATTCGCTATTGGGAGTCGAAGTTCGACTGCATACGACCTCATAAGAACAAGAAGGGTAATAGAATGTTTACCCCTTCGGATGTCGAGAATTTGAAACTCATCTACCACCTCGTCAAGGAGAAGGGTATGACGCTTGAGGGCGCAAATATGGCTATGAAGCGTCGAGGTAAGAGTATCAAGCACGACGTTTCGGTTTTGGAGCGTCTGCAACATATTCGCGCTATGCTTGTCGAGGTACGCGAGTCGTTGGGTGATAATAGCCCCGTGGAGTACGAAGCACCTATCGAGGCTGTTTCGGAGCTTATTGTCGATGTCGAGAGCGAGACTAAGAGCCAGGTGGTGTCGGCTGTCACCGACCCAGAGTCTGTGGTTGAAGAGAGTGTGGAGGAGACTCCTGCGGAGGAGGCTAAGCCTCGTCGTCGTGGTCGTCCACGTAAGGATGAGGGTGCTCAGGAGGATGCGCAGAGCGTCACCCGTCGTCGAGCAAAGAGCAAGAAAGGTGAGGAGAGCAAGGAGTTGTTCCCATTCTACGAGCAGTCTCTATTTTAATATCTTAAACGTATGACAATTAGGGAAATAGCAAATGCTATAGAGGAGTTTGCGCCACTCTCGTTGCAGGAGGATTACGACAATTCGGGCCTTGTTGTCGGTCGTTTGGACGATGAGGTACACTCGGCTCTGTTGGCTGTGGATGTTACCGAGGAGGTTATCGATGAGGCTATCCGCGAGGGTTGCGATATAATCATCACCCACCATCCAATCATCTTTGCCCCGATCAAGCGCCTAAACTCTGCGACATACGTCGAGCGTTGTGTCGAGCGTGCTATTCGCCACGGCATTGCCTTGTATGCTTGCCATACTAATCTCGATAGCGCACCCAACGGAATGAGTTGGCAGGTGGGCTCGATGATTGGCCTTGACGATATGTCGGTGCTTGAACCTCGCAAGGGTGATAGTAGTGTCGGCTTTGGCGTTGTCGGTGTGTTGCCACGCGCGGAGAATGCGAAGGCTCTGTTGAGTAGGGTTAAGAGCATCTTCGAGGTTGGTGCTATTCGCCATAGCGAAATACCTTCGGAGGATATGATGGTACGCCGAGTTGCTATATGTACGGGCGCTGGACGTTCGCTAATTGGGGAGGCGCTCTCGGCTGGGGCAGACCTCTATATCACGGCCGATCTACGTTATAACGACTTTATGATGGGCGAAAAACGTATGATTTTAGCAGATATTGGACATTTTGAGAGTGAATTTTGTGCAATTCGCATTTTATTTGATGTTTTATCAAAAAAAATGTGTAACTTTGCAGTTCGCAAGAGTCAATGCTCTTGCAACCCAGTACACTATTTATTCTAACAAGGATTATAACTAATAGAAAAAATATATGGCACAGAAGAAGACAAACGATGTTGATTACTCGATGCAGGAGAAGATTATGGCCCTCTACGAGTTGCAGAAGGTTGATTCGGCTATCGATGAGATTAACAAGGTAAAGGGTGAGTTGCCTCTTGAGGTTCAGGATCTTGAGGATGAACTTGCAGGTCTCACTACTCGTATTGAGAATATCAATGCCGAGATTGAGGAGCTTAACTCTCTCACACGCCAGCGTAAGCGTGAGGTTGATCAGGCTCGTATTATGATTGGCAACTACAAGGAGCAGCAGAACAATGTGCGTAACAACCGTGAGTTTGATGCCATCACCAAGGAGATAGAGTACCAGGAGTTGGAGATTGAGTTGGCTGAGAAGCGCCTCAAGGAGTACTCTGCACAGATCAAGAACAAGAAGGCTATCATCGACGAGACTAACGCGCTTATCGAGGAGCGTAATATCGACTACAAGGCTAAGCGTGAGGAGTTGGACTCTATCGAGGCAGAGACAGCACAGCAGGTTGCCGACCTTATGGCTAAGGCAGAGGTTGCTAAGCAGCCTATCGACGAGCGTCTTCTTGCTGCATACAACCGTATCCGTAGCAACGTGCGCAACGGTCTTGCAGTAGTTACTGTTACTCGTGATGCTTGTGGTGGTTGCTTCAACCGCATCCCTCCTCAGCGTCAGGTGGATATCCGCCAGGGTAAGAAGCTTATCGTTTGTGAGTATTGTGGTCGTATACTCGTTGCAGAGTAGTCTGTAGGTAGGGTAGCGATACGCTCGAATGTTAATACTCCAGCCAGCAATGGTTGGGGTATTAACTTTTTTGTTATATAAGCCAAAAATCCTTGCACCATACTTTTGCACCTATAGAAAATAATTTATACCTTTGTATGAATTATGTGCGTACGTGTACACACGCGCGTAATGCGAGACTGATATAACTATAAAAAACTATATATACTATGAAACGAATTATTGCTCCTTCGGTGCTTTCTGCCGATTTCGGAAACCTTAACCGCGATATGGAGATGCTCAATCGCTCTCAGGCAGAGTGGGTACACGTTGATGTTATGGATGGTGTATTTGTGCCAAACATTTCGTTTGGTTTTCCGTTGATGAAGCCTATGCGTAAGGCTACAGAGAAGGTTCTTGACGTGCATCTTATGATTACAGCGCCTGAGAAGTATGTGGCACGTTTCGTTGAGGCAGGAGCAGACTATGTTACCTTCCACTATGAGGCAACCGAGAATATCCAGGAGTGTATCGACCTTATCCGCAAGGCGGGTGCAAAGGTGGGTATCTCTATCAAGCCAGGAACAGAGCCAGAGGTTTTGGATAAGTGGCTCGACCAGCTCGACCTTATTTTGGTGATGAGTGTTGAGCCAGGCTTCGGTGGCCAGAAGTTTATGCCATCGTCAATCGTTAAGTGCGAGTACTTGTCGAAGAAGAGGGCTGAGTTGGGCCTTTCGGAACTCATCATCGAGGTAGATGGCGGTATCTCGGCTTCGAACTCTCGTTTGCTCTTCGATGCAGGTGCTGAGGCCTTGGTAGCAGGAAGTTCGGTATTCGGAGCTACAGATCCTGAGCAGGCGATTATAGATATGCTCAACTCATAGTATGATATCGTTAGATAATCTATCCATTAGTTACGGAGGCTGGACCCTCTTCGATGGTATCTCGTTTATGATTAACCCCAAGGACCGTATCGGTCTTGTGGGTAAGAATGGAGCGGGAAAGACCACGTTGCTTCGTGTTATCACGGGAGAGCAACAACCCACCGAGGGTGCTGTTACCATTAATGGTGAGTGCTCCATAGGCTATTTGCCCCAGCAGATGCGTGTGGCAGACACCACGACCCTTATCGCCGAGACGGCTAAGGCCTTCGACGAGGTGCTCAAGATTGAGGCCGATATCGAGCGCCTAACTACGGAGATAGGCTCTCGTACCGACTATGAGAGTGCGGAGTATGAGGAGTTGATACACCAACTCAACTTGGCTAACGACCGCTACCATATCCTTGGTGGCGATACTCGTGATGCCGATATTGAGCGCACGTTGCTTGGCTTGGGATTCAAGCGCACAGATTTCGAGCGTCCCACACGAGAGTTTTCGGGTGGCTGGCGTATGCGTATTGAGTTGGCTAAGCTGTTGCTCAAGCGCCCCTCGATATTTTTGCTCGATGAGCCTACCAACCATCTCGATATTGAGAGTATTCAGTGGCTGGAGGAGTATTTGAAGAACTATAACGGTGCGGTTTTGCTCATCTCGCACGACCGTGCCTTCTTGGATAATGTCACTACGCGCACCATCGAGATATCGTTGGGTAAGGCCTATGACTATAAGGTGCCCTATTCGAAGTATGTGGTGTTGCGTGCCGAGCGTCGCGAACAGCAGATGGCGGCCTATGAGAATCAGCAACGCCTCATCGAGAAGACGGAGGAGTTTATCGAGAAGTTTAGGTATAAGCCCACTAAGAGCAACCAGGTGCAGTCGCGCGTTAAGCAACTTGAGAAGTTGGAACGTATAGAGGTAGATGAGGAGGACTTGTCGCGCCTAAATATTAAATTCCCACCAGCCCCTCGCTCAGGACAGATTGTCGCCGATGTTAAGAAGGTGGGTAAGGCCTTTGGTGATAAGCGCATATTTGCGGGTGCTGAGTTCACCATCGAACGCGGACAGAAGATTGCTCTGGTTGGTCGCAATGGTGAGGGTAAGACGACGTTTGCGCGTATGCTCATTGGTGAGTTGGAGGCTACGGAGGGTAGCATCAAGCTCGGAGCAAATGTAAATATAGGCTACTATGCGCAGAATCAAGACGACCTTATGGATGGTGAATTCACCGTCTTCGACACACTCGATAGGGTCGCTGTGGGAGATGTGCGTACTCGCCTAAGAGATATCCTTGGTGCCTTCTTGTTCAGGGGTGAGGATATCGAAAAGAGGGTCAAGGTGTTGTCGGGTGGTGAGCGCTCTCGCTTGGCTATGGCCCGCTTGATGCTTGAACCATATAATTTGCTCGTCTTGGATGAGCCTACCAACCATATGGATATGCGTTCGAAGGATATTTTGAAGGATGCACTCCAGAAGTACGATGGCACGGTGGTCGTTGTGTCGCACGATAGAGAGTTCCTCGATGGCCTTGTGGATCGCATATACGAGTTCCGCGACGGTGGTGTCAGAGAGTATTTGGGAGACATTTGGTACTTCCTTGAGAAGCGTAAGGTCGAGTCACTGCAAGATATCGAGCGTCACGACAAGTGTAGTGCGACAGCAGTTAAGGGCGTTGAAGCCCCTTCGGCTGGCAAGATGACCTATGAGCAGAAGAAGGAGCAGGAGAAGTTGTTACGCAAGTTGCGCAAGGCTGTGGAGAGTGTCGAGGAGGAGTTGGCCTCGGTGGAGAGGGAGATTGCCGACTACGATGCCCGTTTTGCGGTGGCTACGGAGTATAATGCCGAGGATTACGCTAAGTATAATGCGCTGAAGGAGCGTTACGATTATCTTATGCACGAGTGGGAGAAGGCTTCCTACGAACTTGAAATTACGGAACAGAGTTAGAATAAAGAGAGTATGGAGAACATTATTTTTGGTATTCGCCCTGTTGCTGAGGCTATCGAGGCCCGCAAGCAGATTGAGCGAATATATGTGAAGAAGGGTGCTGATGGCCAGTTGATGAACGACTTGAAGGACCTTATGGCACGCCACCATTTGCATTGGCAGGAGGTGCCTATCGAGAAACTTAACCGCCTTACTCGTGGTAATCATCAAGGCGTTGTGGCTCAGATTGCTGCTATCGAGTATGTCGAGTTGAACGACATCTTGGAGCGTGTGCCTGAGGATGAGACTCCACTTATCGTGGTCTTCGACGGTGTTACAGATGTGCGTAACTTCGGAGGTATCGCACGTTCTGCTGAGTGTGCAGGTGCTCACGGCCTTATCACTCCGTTGAAGAACTCTGCTCCAGTGAATGGCGATGCTATCCGCTCGTCGGCTGGTGCGTTGCAGAATATCCCTGTGTGTCGTGTAGGATCTATTCGCAATACGTTGAAGGCTCTTCAGGCCGAGGGATTTCAGGTTGTTGCTGCTACGGAGAAGAGTACGAAGTTGCTCTACGATGCCGACCTTCGTAAACCTACGGTTATCGTTATGGGTGCAGAGGACAAGGGTATCTCCAAGGAGGTCTTGAAGATGTGTGACGAGCAGTTGGCTATTCCGTTGATTGGCCATACCGAGTCGTTGAACGTATCTGCAGCTGCCGCTATTATGCTCTTCGAGGTGGTACGCCAGCGTATTGGTGATGCCGAGTAGTGGGGTACTTCAGTAAATTTAATGCCGATGACGAATAAGCGTTGTCGGCTTTTTTTTATGAATAAGTAGGTGTAGATGAGATTTTTTACTATATTTGCACCATTAAGGGGTGCTGATGAGGCGGGTTGCGATATGCCTGTATGTTGTAGAGCGACGACCAAAGTTGGCTGAGATTACACCCATTGTACCGGATACGGGTAATGCTGAGACCGGGATTGGACATATCTTATAAGCCCCTTTTCAACTTAATATAAATAGAGTATGAAAAGGTTTTTTATTTTTACCCTATTGCTCTGTGCGGCAATGACTACGGTCGAAGCACAAGACTACTATCCAAAAGTAGATACTACGAAGGTCTATGAGGTTGAGACCGTGGAGGTTGTCACCACATACGCCAAACGTACTACGCCAGTGGCTCAGGATAACCTCTCGCGCGAAGAACTTGTGCGCTCAAGTTATGGTAATGACCTACCCTCGGCACTCGCTTTAACTCCTTCGCTCATAGCGACTAACGAGACGGGTATAGGCATCGGTGCTACATCCATACGTCTTCGTGGTACGGATGCTACTCGAATAAATGTCACCATCAATGGTGTGGCGATGAATAATCCCGATTCGCACTCTATGTATTGGTACGATACGCCAGATTTGATCTCTTCGGTGGGTAGTGTGCAGGTGCAACGTGGTGCAGGTGTTTCGACCAATGGTTCGGGCGCTTTTGGCGGTGCGGTGTCGATGACTACCGATGCTCTCTCGCCAGAGTTCAAGGGCTCAGCTGTGCTATCCTACGGCTCGTACAACACCAATAAGCAGGCCCTCCATCTCTCGTCAGGCCTTATGCGCGACCACTGGGTGGTCGATGCCCGCATAACACATATCGGCTCCGACGGATATATCGAGCGTGGTGCTACCGACCTAAAGAGTTATATGGCTCAGGTGGGTTACTATGGCTCGAATACCAAGGTTAAGTTGCTCTCGTTTGGTGGCTCGGCAAAGACCTATCTCACCTATAACGGAGTGTCGAAGGAGGATATGGCACTCTATGGCAGACGCTATCACGACTCAGGCCAGTACTTCACTTCGGATGGCCCATTTACATTGGCTGATGGTACTCACGTAGATTATTACGACGACCAGACCGATAACTACCTCCAGATTAATAATCAACTTGTTATCGACCATCAGTTCAACTCTAAGTGGAGGTTGAATTCAACGCTCTTCTACACCTATGGCTATGGCTATTACAACCAGTATAAGGATGATGCGTGGTTGGCTGGTTATACTAATCTTACTACGGATAAGGAGCAGGCGGATTTGATTCGCCATAAGATTATGCGCACCCATATTGGCGGAGCGAACCTATCGGCTAACTATCGTACTCGCTCCCTCGACCTTACGTTTGGTGGCTCGTGGAGCTACTACACCTCGCCACACTGGGGTACGTTGTCGTGGGTGGATGGTCTTGCCACGAACGACGTTGCTGGTAAGTGGTATGAGAATGATGTTGTGAAGCACGATGCCAATATCTTTGCACGTGCCGACTGGACTCTGTTCAAGGGTTTTGTGGATAACGAACTACACCTATTTAGCGACTTGCAGTTCCGCTACGTGGGCTACAAGGCTTGGGGAACTAACGATAATTCGATTTGGGGCGATGAGGGGGTATATATGCAGCCTATCGATGTGAATGTGAAGTATCCGTTCTTTAATCCCCGTCTGGGTATCAGTTATATACACCATCGCCATAATGTTTTTGCATCGGTTGCTATGGCTCACCGCGAGCCTACACGCTCCGACTTTACCGACCGCTATATGTTCTCCGATGATGATGGCTATCCAAGTCCTGAGCGACTCATCGATTTCGAGTTGGGTTACAACTATATTGCGCCACGTCTGACCCTCGGTGTTAATCTCTACTATATGTACTACCATAACCAACTTGTTGCTACGGGTATGGTAAACGATGGTGACGACGCACTTAATGTAAATGTCGATAGAAGTTATCGTCGTGGAGTGGAGTTGATGGCCTCGTGGAAGAGTACGAAGTGGCTCACTCTGTCGGCCAATGCCACCCTGTCGCAGAATAAGATTTTGGACTATGTGGACCAGTTGAAGGATAGTCCAACCTATGGTCAAAATCTCGGCACAAAGACAATCTCTTATTCGCCCTCTGTCGTAGGGTCGCTGATTGCCGATTTCCACTTTAAGGGATTCTCTCTGTTGTGGCATACGCAATATGTTGGTAAACAATATTTTACCAATAACGAAGTGGAGGCTTTATCGCTCGATGCCTACTGTGTGACAAACCTTGATGTGGCCTATACGCTAATGCTGAAGGATAACCGCTCAGTGCGCTTTGGTGTGGCGGTGAATAACCTTTTCTCAACATTGTATGAGTCAAATGGTTATGGCTACTCGTATATGTGGGATGGTGAGCGCTACGACGAGGCCTTCTACTTCCCTCAAGCCCCAATCAATGTATTGGCAAATGTAACTGTGAATTTTTAGATTGATAGTAAAAATATATGGAACTTAAATTGTTGCTCCAAATCGTAGGTACGGCCCTTGGATTTCTCTATCTGTGGCTTGAGTATAAAGCCAATATTTGGGTGTGGGTTGTGGGTGCTATTATGCCTATGGTTCACGGCTTGCTATACCTCAATTCGGGAATATATGCCGATGCTGCGATGCAACTATACTACGTGCTGGCTGGTCTCTATGGCCTGATGGTTTGGAAACGCAAAAAGGGCGATAGGGTAGAGATCGAGATACAGCATACCCCAACTAAGTGGGTATTGCCTCTTGTTGCTACCTATGTCGTGCTACACGTAGCCATATATTTTGTTCTTGCAGAGCTTACTGATAGCCGAGTCCCATTTTTTGACTCTATGTCCACTGCGTTGAGTATCGTTGCTATGTGGATGCTTTCGCGTAAGTTAGTCGAGCAGTGGCTTGTCTGGCTCGTAGTAGATCTCATCAGTGTTGGTCTATATCTCTATAAAGAGATACCTCTTACTGCCTTGCTCTATGCAGTTTACTGCATCTTGGCAGTAGTGGGTTATATGAGGTGGCGTCGATGCGTCAAAAAATAATGTTGAAAAAAAGTTGAAAAAAGTGGAATAGGCTATTTTTTAATCGGGAAATAAATACTATCTTTGTCGTATGAATAGTAGTATTGTAATTCCCAACCCAAAGGCGTTATATGTTACGCAACATAAGAGAGTGACCAAAACGGTTGCGATGTTTGATACCGACCACGGACAAACAATTCAGATGTTGGGTGCTTATGGTGTGGGTAGACAGTGCTGTGAAAAATAGGATATATAGAGGTTAGACCGCTGATACTTAGAGTGTTAGCGGTCATTCCTTTTGAAAAAGGGTAGCTTTGGAATACAAAATTAAATTCGAAAATATATAATATTTTAAGTTATGAAAGTAGCAGTTATTATGGGTTCTACCAGCGACTGGGATGTGATGAAGGCCGCAGTCGAGACATTGGAGGAGTTGGGTATCGAGTATGAGAAGCGAGTGATTAGCGCACACCGTACCCCACATCTTATGGTTGAGTATGCTGAGTCAGCACGTGAGCGCGGTATTGGTGCTATCATTGCTGGTGCAGGTGGTGCAGCACACGTTGCAGGTGTTACAGCAGCATTGACTACAGTGCCTGTTATCGGTGTACCTATCAAGACCTCGGCATTGGGTGGTATGGACTCTTTGCTCTCAATTGTTCAGATGCCTGGTGGTATTCCAGTATCAACTACAGCCATCAATGGTGCTAAGAATGCTGCACTTATCGCAGCCTCTATCTTCGCTCTCACCGACAAGGCTTTGGAGGAGCGTTTGATTGCCTTCCGCAAGGCTCAGACCGAGAAGGTGTTGCAGGCAGAGTTGTAGAAAGTTATAATCTCGAAAAAAATAAACAAAACGATTATGAAGAATCGTCGCATATATGTCGAGAAATACTCTCGATTCCAGGTGGAGGCCGATACTCTACGCCACGAGTTGAATACCAATTTGGGCTTGAATATCGAGCATCTTCGCTTTGTAAATGTTTATGACCTCTTCGGCTTCTCGGATGAGTTGTTGGAGAAGAGTCGCTACTCGGTATTTGGTGAGGTTGTTACCGACTCTGTTACCGATGAGTGCGATATGTGTGGTATGCCATACTTGGCCGTAGAGTTCTTGCCTGGTCAGTTCGACCAGCGTGCTGCATCGGCTGTCGATTGCGTACACCTTATCGAGCCTAATGCCGAGGTTAAGATTAAGTCGTCTCGCCTCTACATTTTCGACCAGAGCGTCGATGCTGAGGCTATGGCACGCATCGAGAAGTATTTGATTAACGCCGTGGAGTCTCGCAAGAAGAATCTTGAGGTGTTGAGCGATAACGAGAGCGCAGAGGTGAAGCCTGTTGCCGTGTTGGAGGGCTTCCGCAATATGAAGGAGGAGGATTTGGCGCCTTACTGCAAGGAGAATGGCTTGGCTATGAATGCCGACGACTTGCGCGAGGTGGTTAATTACTTCCAGAAGGAGGGTCGCGACCCCGTAGAGACTGAGTTGCGTATCTTGGATACCTATTGGAGCGACCACTGCCGCCACACTACCTTTACTACCGAGATTGAGGAGATCACCCTCGACGATTCGTTTATGAAGGCAGAGTTCGAGGAGTCGCTCGACCTTATGCGCAAGATTCGCTCAGAGCTTGGTCGCGAGAATAAGAGCCTCTGCTTGATGGAGCTTGCAACTATTGGTGCGCGCTACCTCAAGAAGCACGGCAAGCTCGATGATATGGAGCAGAGCGAGGAGAACAACGCTTGCTCTATCTTCGTGAATGTCGATGTTGATGGCGTTATGGAGCGTTGGTTGTTGCAGTTCAAGAACGAGACACATAACCACCCAACAGAGATTGAGCCATTCGGTGGTGCATCAACCTGTCTTGGTGGCGCTATCCGTGACCCATTGTCAGGCCGTAGCTACGTATATCAGGCTATGCGTGTGACTGGTGCTGGTGATATCTATAAGCCTGTAGATGAGACTATGGCTGGTAAGTTGCCACAGCGCATCATCTCTACTAAGGCTGCTGCAGGTTACTCAAGCTATGGTAACCAGATTGGTTTGGCTACTACCCACGTTCGCGAGGTTTACCACCCAGACTATGTTGCTAAGCGTTTGGAGGTAGGTGCCGTTGTTGGTGCTGTTAAGGCAGAGAATGTACGTCGTGAGAGTCCAGCTCCTGGCGACGTAGTGTTGTTGCTTGGTGGTCGCACAGGCCGTGATGGTGTTGGTGGTGCTACTGGTTCGTCTAAGGAGCATACACTCAGTTCTTTGGAGGAGTGTAGCTCAGAGGTACAGAAGGGTAATGCTCCTGAGGAGCGTAAGTTGGCTCGTCTGTTCCGTCGTGGCGATGTAACACGCCTCATTAAGAAGTCGAACGACTTTGGTGCTGGTGGTGTCAGCGTTGCTATCGGTGAGCTTACCGACGGCTTGGATATCTACCTCGACCGTGTGCCTACAAAGTACAAGGGTCTCAACTATTCGGAGCTTGCTATTAGCGAGTCTCAGGAGCGTATGTCAGTGGTTATCGAGCGCAAGGATATGGAGCTCTTTATGTCGCTCTGCCATCAGGAGAATGTCGAGGTAACCTATGTTGCTGATGTTACCGACACTCGCCGTATGCGTATGTTCTGGGGCAAGGATGTTGTAGTAGACCTTTCACGCGACTTCATCGACTCGGCAGGTGCTAAGCACTATACAAAGATTCGTATCGGTGGTGTGGAGAACGTAAATCCTTTCGAGCGCAAGATCGAGGGTGCTACAACCACTAAGCGTATGAAGAATAACCTTTCGGATGACAATGTAGTCTCTCAGAAGGGCCTTATTGAGATGTTCGACTCTACTATCGGTGCCTCTACCGTGTTGATGCCTTATGGTGGTAAGACACAGTGTACCGAGACTCAGGTCTCTGTTCAGAAACTCCCTGTAGGTCGTGGCTTTACCAATACTGCCAGCATTATGGCTTATGGCTATAACCCATATATCGCTAAGTGGAGCCCATACCACGGTGCAGCGTACGCCGTAGTCGATGCTTGTGCTAAGGTTGTTGCTGCGGGTGCTCGATACGAGAATATGCGATTCTCTTACCAGGAGTACTTCGAGCGTATGACCGATGCTACCTCTTGGGGTAAGCCACTTTCGGCATTGCTTGGTGCTTTGAAGATGCAGGTTGAGTTGGGTCTTCCATCTATCGGAGGTAAGGACTCTATGAGTGGAACTTTCCGTGATATCAACGTGCCTCCTATGCTTATGGCCTTCGGTATTACCACTGTAGATGCTCGTACGGTTATTAGCCCAGAGTTCAAGAGTGGTGGCAATAAGATCTATATCATCCGCCACACACCTCTTGCCAACTATATGCCTAATACCGATGAGTTGAAGTCTAACTTCGACTATGTAAGCGATAAGATTGCTCAGGGCGATATCGTCTCTGGTTGGGCAGTAGGCTTTGGTGGTGTTGCTGAGGCGGTGGCTAAGATGTCGTTCGGTAACAACGTAGGTGCATCGTTGGAGTGCGACGAGGAGATGTTGTACAACTACTCATACGGTTCTATTGTTGTTGAGAGCCGCAGAACGTTGAACCACCCTAACGCAGAACTCATTGGTCAGACTCTCAACGAGGAGGCTATCTTCGTAAATGGCACACGCTTGCCATTGGAGGAGTTGTTGGAGGCCAACACAGAGAAATATACTAAGGTCTATGCCGACCGTGGCAAGAGCGGAGAGCCTACACGTGTCAGCGATGGCCGTATCAATATTAAGGAGTACCAGGGCGAGGCTGTGGAGAAGGTAAGAGTCTACTTGCCAGTATTCCCAGGTACTAACTGCGACTACGACACTGCACGTGCCTTCGAGCGCGCTGGAGCGGAGGTTGTGATGTCGGTATTTAAGAACCTCACGGGTGAGGATGTTATCGCCTCTATTAAGGAGATGTCCGAGAATATTGCTAACTGCCACATTATGGCTCTTAGTGGTGGTTTCTCTGCTGGTGATGAGCCAGATGGTAGCGGTAAGTTCATCGCCAACGTATTGAATAATAAGGATGTTGCAGATGCTATCCACGCCTTGTTGGATAGGGGCGGCTTGATGCTCGGTATCTGTAATGGTTTCCAGGCTTTGGTTAAGTCGGGCTTGTTGCCATACGGTCGCTTGGGTAAGGTGACTAAGGCCTCTCCAACCCTCTTCCGCAACGATATCAATCGCCATATCTCGCAGATTGTCTCTACACGTGTAGGTACCGTTGCATCACCTTGGTTGAGTTCGTTCGCTATTGGTGATATCCACTCAATCGCAGTGAGCCACGGTGAGGGTAAGTTCGTTGTATCGGATGAGTTGGCAGAGCAGTTGTTCCGCAATGGTCAGGTAGCCTTCCAGTATGTAGATGCTGAGAATCGTCCTACTACCGACGCTCCTTACAACCCTAACGGCTCAAGCTTTGCTATCGAGGGTATCATTGACCCAAGCGGTCAGATCCTCGGTAAGATGGGCCACACCGAGCGTTACGAGCGTGACCTTATGAAGAATATCCACGGTCAGAAGATTCAGGATATCTTCGCTAATGCAGTAAATTACTTCCTCAAAAAGTAACCACTATGAAGCAAATGGAACTACTCTACGAGGGTAAGAGTAAGCAGATTTTTAAGACCGACAACCCCGACAATGTTGTTGTGCGCTTCAAGGACGACATTACGGCGTTCTATGACATCAAGCGAGCAAACATCTTGAATAAGGGTCGTCTCACTTGTGACATATCATCTATGGTACTCGGCTATCTCAACGACAACGGCATCAACACGCACTTCATTGAGCGTGTTGATGACGATGGCCAGTTGTGCCGTGTTGTTGAGCACGTGCCTGTCGAGGTCATCGTGCGCAATGTTGTGGCTGGCTCTATGGCTAAGCGTCTCGATATGGAGGAGGGTATTGTTCCTGAGAACACCATTTTTGACCTATGCTTGCGTCGTAGCGACCTTGGTGATCCACTCATCAACGACCACCACGCCGTTGCCTTGGGTCTGTTGAGTTATGAGGAGCTTTCGGAGTTGTATGAGATGTCGGCAAAGATCAATAGCCTCGTTACGGAGCTCTATAATAAGGCGGGTATCACCGTTGTAGACTTCAAGATTGAGTTTGGTCGTGCTACTGATGGCTCCTTGGTTCTTGCTGACGAACTCTCGCCCGACACTTGCCGTTTGTGGGATAAGGCTACTGGCGAGCGTATGGATAAGGATCGCTTCCGTCGTGACCTCGGCTCAGTAGGCGAGACCTATGAGGAGGTTGCTAAACGACTACACAACGCACTAAAATAATAATAGGTATGCTAAAAGATTCATTAGATATATATGGCGACGACCTGCACGAGGAGTGCGGTGTGTTTGGTGTCTTTGGTGTGGACGATGCCCCAAATCTTGCCTACTATGGTCTGCACGCTTTGCAGCACCGTGGTCAGGAGGCTTGTGGTATCTCTGCCTTCGACAACGACAAACTAAATACTGTCAAGGGTGAAGGTCTTGTTACCGAGGTCTTTAACCAGCAGAAACTCTCTAAGTTGAAGGGCCGTATCGCTATTGGCCACGTTCGCTATTCTACAACGGGTGGCGGTGGTGCAAACAACGTGCAGCCATTCTCGTTCAACCACCATACGGGAGATTTTGCCCTTGCACACAATGGTAACTTGGTCAATTCAAAGGAGTTGGCTCAATACCTTGAGGTGCGTGGTAGCCTCTTCCACTCCTCTTCTGATAGTGAGCTCCTTGCTCATTTGGTGAAGAAGGATAACTGCGAGAATAAGCGTATCGACAATATCATCGAGGCTCTCAATATGTTGGAGGGTGCTTTCGCCTTCCTCATTATGACCAAGAATCGCATCTATGCTTGTCGCGATAAGCACGGCTTGCGCCCATTGGCCATTGGTAAACTCGGTGATGGCTATGTCATCAGTTCTGAGACTTGTGCCTTGGATATCGTAGGTGCGGAGTATATCCGTGATATCGAGCCAGGAGAGGTTGTCACTATCGACCACCACGGTATCCGTTCAAGCTACTACTCTCGCTACCAGCGTCACTTGATGTGTGCTATGGAGTATATCTACTTTGCTCGTCCCGATAGCGATATCGAGGGTTGCAACGTACACACCTTCCGTAAGCTCTCTGGTCGCTACCTCTATGAGCAGTGTCCAACCAAGGCAGACGTGGTTATCGGTGTGCCCGATTCAAGTATCAGTGCTGCAATCGGCTACTCTGAGGCGAGTGGTATCCCATACGAGATGGGCTTGATTAAGAATAAGTACATCGCACGTACCTTCATCCAGCCATCGCAGGAGATGCGCGAGAAGGGTGTTCGTATGAAGCTCTCGGCTGTGCGCTCATTGGTTAAGGGTAAGTCGGTAGTCTTGATTGACGACTCTATCGTTCGTGGTACAACATCGTTGCGCATCGTTCGCCTACTTAAGGAGGCTGGTGCTAAGGAGGTACACGTTCGTATTGCGAGTCCTGCAATCACCAACCCTTGCTTCTATGGTATTGATATGTCTACCCGCGAGGAGTTGTTGTGCGCACGTATGTCAAAGGAGGAGGCTTGCAAGGCTATCGAGGCCGATTCATTGGAGTTCCTCTCTGAGGAGTCGCTTTTGAAGGCTGGTAATCGTTCGGAGTTGTGTATGGCGTGCTTCAATGGTTGCTACCCAACATCGTTATATCAGAATAAGTTGAATAAATAAATAATAATATATATAGGTATGGCAAAAAGTTATGAAGAGGCTGGCGTAAACCTTGAGGCTGGCTACGAAGTAGTACGACGAATTAAGTCACACGTTTCATCAACCAAGCGTCGTGGTTCAATGGGTAATATTGGCGCATTTGGTGGTATGTTCAACCTCGCAGAGCTCAATATCAAGGAGCCTGTCTTGGTTAGCGGTACTGACGGTGTTGGTACAAAACTAAAGCTCGCGTTCGAGATGGATAAGCACGATACTATCGGTATCGATGCTGTGGCTATGTGCGTAAACGATGTGTTGGCACAGGGTGCTGAGCCATTGGTATTCCTCGACTATGTCGCTGTGGGTCACAACGAGCCAGCAAAGGTTGAGGCTATCGTTGCAGGTGTTGCTGAGGGTTGCCGTCAGGCTGGTTGTGCTTTGGTAGGTGGCGAGACTGCCGAGATGCCAGGTATGTATCAGGATGGCGAGTACGATATCGCTGGTTTCACCGTGGGTGTTGTTGAGCGTTCAAAGCTTATCGACGCTGGCGAGCGTGTTAAGAGTGGTGATGTCTTGGTGGGTATCGCTTCAAGCGGTGTTCACTCTAACGGTTTCAGCCTTGTTCGTAAGGTTGTCTCTGATAATGGCTTGGATCTCAATGCCACTTACCCTGAGATTGAGGGTCGCAAACTTGGTGAGGTACTTCTTACTCCTACACGCATCTACGTTAAGCAGGTGTTGAAGGTTATCGCTGAGTGCGATGTTCACGGTATCAGCCATATCACTGGTGGTGGTTTCGACGAGAATATTCCACGTATCTTGAAGGATGGCCAGGGTGTAGAGGTTAAGGAGGGTAGCTGGGAGATTCTTCCAGTATTCCGCCTCTTGGAGAAGTACGGTAAGATTGGCCACAGAGAGATGTTCAACATCTTCAATATGGGTATCGGTATGGTCATCGCTTTGGATGAGAAGGATGCTCAGCGCGCTATCGAGATTCTTGAGGCTGAGGGTGAGCGTGCTTCAATTATCGGTCGTGTAGTAGATGGCGAGGGTGTAACAATCCTATAATTGACTTTGTTATGAGAAAAACCAGATTAGCAGTATTTGCAAGTGGTAGCGGTAGCAACTATGAGGCTATCGTTTCGGCGTGCTGCGATGGTAGGATAGATGCAGAGGTTGTGTTGCTCGTCTGCGATAAGCCTGGAGCAAAGGTGCTTGAACGTGCAAAGCGCTATGGCACTGAGAGTTTTGCGTTCAATCCTAAGGATTATGCCTCTCGTGAGGCATACGAGACGATGTTGGCTACGATGCTCGATGAGAGACGCGTAGACTACATCTGTCTTGCTGGTTATATGCGCATCGTGGGCAAAGTCCTACTCTCTCGTTACGAGCAGCGCATAGTAAATATTCACCCTTCGTTGTTGCCTGCGTTCAAGGGGGCACACGCCATTCAGGATGCTGTGGATTATGGTGTTAAGATCTTTGGTGTTACCACCCATTTCGTTGATGAGACATTGGATGGTGGTCGCATTATCGACCAGGGCGCTATTGTCTACGAGGGCAACGACATTGAGGAGCTAACGAACCTTATTCACAACATAGAGCATAACCTCTATGTGAAGACTATTAACAAACTGATAAATAAGAAGTATTAGATATGCGAGCATTAGTAAGTGTAAGCGACAAGTGTGGTGTAGTCGATTTTTGTAAGGATCTACGCCGTTTGGGTTGGGAGATTATCGCTACAGGTGGTACTCAGAAGCTATTGGAGGATAGTGGTGTTGAGACTATCGGTATTAGCGAGGTTACAGGCTTCCCAGAGATTTGTGATGGCCGAGTTAAGACTCTCCACCCTAAGGTTCACGGTGGCCTTTTGGCGCGTCGTGATGATGAGAGCCACCTCAAGGCGTTGAAGGATAACCAGATTGAGTTTATCGATATGGTTTGTGTAAACCTCTATCCTTTCCGCCAGACCATTGCTAAGCCAGATGTAAAGATGGAGGACGCTATCGAGAATATCGATATCGGTGGTCCATCTATGTTGCGTTCAGCCGCGAAGAACTACCGCGATGTTACCGTGGTGTGTGACCCTTCTGATTATGCTCGTATCATCGCTGAGATTGAGCAGGGTGGTAACACTACCGTTGCAACACGTCTTGAGCTCTCGGCTAAGGCATATACCCACACAGCAGAGTATGATATGTGTATCGCAACCTATATGCGTCAGCAGGCTCAGTTGAACGAGAAGTTGTTCGCATCGTTCGACTTGGTGCAGACCTTGCGCTATGGTGAGAACCCACACCAGTCGGCGAAGTTCTATGCTGCACAGGAGCGTGTGCCATTCTCTTTGGCTAATGCTAAGCAGCTCAACGGCAAGGAGATGTCGTATAACAATATCCAGGATGCTAATGCTGCACTTAACATTGTGCGTGAGTTCAGCGAGCCTTTCGCAGTGGGTCTCAAGCATATGAATCCTTGTGGTGCGGCTATTGGTAAGGATATCCGCGAGGCGTGGGAGAAGGCTTACGAGGCAGATAAGGTGAGCATCTTTGGTGGTATCGTAGCGGTAAACCGCGAACTTACTAAGGAGGTTGCCGAGTTGATGAAGCCTATCTTCTTGGAGATTATTATGGCTCCATCGTTCAGCCCTGAGGCTCTTGAGATTCTTTGCACAAAGAAGAACTTGCGCCTTTTGGAGGTTGATATGACCCCAACTGAGGCCGTACAGACTCAGTATGTCTCTGTTAATGGTGGTTTGCTCGTTCAGCAACTCGATACCCAGACCAAGGAGGTTGTAGCGGATATGTGTGTTACCGAGCGTAAGCCATCGGCTACCGAGTTGGAGGATATGAACTTTGGCTGGCGCATCGTTAAGCACGTCAAGTCTAACGCTATCGTGGCAGTTAAGGATGGCCATACCGTAGGTGTTGGTGCGGGCCAGATGAACCGTGTTGGCTCTGCGGAGATTGCTCTTAAGCAGGCTCAGGCAGCAGGCTTCACTGAGGGTCTTGTATTGGCTTCGGATGGTTTCTTCCCATTCGACGATACCATAACCCTCGCAGAGCAGTATGGTGTCACAGCTCTCGTTCAGCCAGGTGGCTCAGTGCGTGACGAGGACTCTGTGAAGAAGGCTAACGAGTTTGGTATGACAATGCTTGTTACTGGTATGCGCCACTTCAAACATTAGGATTAACAAGGTATAAAACACTTTTATATGAATGTATTAGTTATTGGTTCGGGTGGTCGTGAACACGCCATTGTCGAGGCTCTGTCACGCTCACCTAAGTCACCAAAGATATATGCTGCACCAGGTAATGCAGGTATCGCTGCCCTTGCCGAGTGTGTGGCAATCAAGGATACCGAGGTCGAGAAACTCGTTGAATTCGCTAAGGCGAATGACGTGGAACTCACCGTCGTAGGCCCTGAGGCAGCTCTTGCTGTGGGTGTTGTAGATCGCTTCCGTGAGGAGGGACTCAAAATTTTCGGCCCTACAAAGGCTGCCGCAGAGATTGAGGCCAGCAAGGACTTCGCTAAGCGCTTGATGAAGAAGTACGATGTTCCTACTGCCGACTACGCAACATTCTCATCATTCGACGAGGCTATGGAGTATGTGCGCAAGGGCTCGTTGCCAACCGTGTTAAAGTACGATGGCTTGGCTGCGGGTAAGGGTGTTGTTATCGCTACCACTATGGAGGAGGCTGAGGCAACGTTGCGTGATATGCTCCTTGACACTAAGTTCGGTGAGGGCCGTGTAGTTATCGAGGAGTTCCTCACAGGCGAGGAGTTCTCGTTGATGTGCTTCGTGGCTGGCAATAAGGTTGTCCCAATGCCTGTGGCACAGGACCATAAGCGCGCCTACGATAACGACGAGGGCCCTAATACTGGTGGTATGGGTGCTTACACCGAGTTGCCATTCATCACCGAGGAGGACCACGCCTACGCTATGACCAACATTATGCAGCGTGTTGCCGATGCACTTGTCGAGGAGGGTGTGCCTTTCACTGGTGTTTTGTATGGTGGCTTGATGAAGACCCCTCAGGGCATCAAGGTTATCGAGTTCAACGCTCGCTTTGGCGACCCTGAGACCGAGGTGGTTTTGCCACGTTTGACAAGCGATGCTGTCGATGTCTTTATGGCTGTAGCCGAGAATGAGACTCCCGTAGTGGAGTGGAGCAAGGGGGCTACTTTGGGTATTGTGATGGCATCGAAGGGTTATCCTGGCGACTACCAGAAGGGTTTTGCTATTCGTGGCACGGAGAGTGTAGATGCTAAGATCTACCATATGGGTACTGCGATGAAGGATGGCGAGTTGGTTACTGCTGGTGGCCGAGTTATGATTGTTGTGGCTTCGGCTCCAACCCTTGAGGCAGCACAGCAGAAGGCTCGCCAGGAGATTGCAAAGATAGAGTGCGACAACCTCTTCTATCGTAACGATATTGGAAATAAGGCGTTTAAATAATTTGTTGTATATTCGGACAAGCTATGATAATAAGTGGTAAAGATTTATCTATGTCGCTCAAGGAGGGCCTAAAGGTGCGTGTTGCTGAGCTTGAGGCTAAGTATGGCACAACCCCAAACCTTGTGGTGATATTGGTGGGTGACGACCCAGGTAGCGTGTCGTATGTTACGGGTAAGGCTAAGGCTGCAACCGAGGTTGGTATTCGCAACTCTACGTTGCGCTATCCTGCCACGATCTCTGAGGCTGAGTTATTAGCGATTGTCGATAAGCTCAATGCTGATGACGACGTTGATGGCATCCTTATTCAGTTGCCTTTGCCTAAGCATATCGACGAGCAGAAGATGATTTCGGCCATTAAGCCCGAAAAGGATGTCGATTCGTTCCATCCCCAAAATGTTGCTAATCTGTGGCTTAAGCTCCCAGGTCTCAAGCCTTGCACACCTAAGGGTATCATCAAACTTTTGGACTCAGCAGGTGTTACTATCGAGGGTAAGGAGGCTGTAGTTGTTGGTCGTAGCAACATTGTGGGTTTGCCTGTTGCGAAGTTGCTGTTGGATAGAAATGCTACTGTCACTATTGCTCACTCGCGCACAAAGAATCTCGCTGAGGTCACTCGTCGTGCCGACATCTTGGTTGTTGCCATTGGCCGTGAGCGCTTTGTTACTGCCGATATGATTAAGCCAGGTGCTGTGGTTATCGACGTGGGTGTTAATCGCGATAGCCGCAACGGTAAGTTATGCGGTGATGTCGATTTCGAGAGCGCAGAGCAGGTGGCATCGGCTATTACCCCTGTGCCAGGTGGTGTAGGCCCTATGACCATCACCTGTCTTATGGAGAATACCGTAGAGAGCTTTGAAAAGAAGAAAACTAAATAAATCCAAACGATTATGATTGAAAGATATTCACGTGAGATTATGCGTAAGGTGTGGACCGAGCAGAATAAGTTCGACGCCTACCTTCGTGTTGAGATTTTGGCATCTGAGGCTTGGAGCCAGCTTGGTGTAGTGCCTAAGGAGGATGTTGAGAAGTTGTGGAAGGATGCGTCATTCGACATCAACCGTATCTACGAGATTGAGCAGCAGACTCGCCACGATATCGTAGCCTTCACTCGTGCCGTGAGCGAGACTCTCGGTGAGGAGCGTAAGTGGGTACACTATGGTCTTACAAGTACCGACGTTGTTGATACTGCTAATGGCTACTTGCTCAAACAGGCTAATGCTATCTTGCTCGACGATATCGAGAAGATGTTGGAGGTGTTGCGTACTCGCGCTATCGAGTTTAAGGCGACCCCTTGCATCGGTCGTACTCACGGTATCCACGCCGACATCACTTGCTTCGGTCTTAAGTGGGCTTTGTGGTACGAGGAGATGAAGCGCAACCTCACCCGTTTTGTTACTGCTGCACGTGGTGTGGAGGTTGGTAAGATCTCTGGTGCTGTGGGTAACTTCGCTAATATCCCTCCATTCATCCAGGATTACGTATGTGAGAAACTTGGTATCGAGAGCGCAAATATCTCTACTCAGGTTATCCAGCGTGACCGTCACGCATACTATATGGCTACTCTTGCAGTTATCGCATCGAGCATCGAGCAGATGGCTATGGAGATTCGTAACCTCCAGCGTACTGAGGTACACGAGGTGGAGGAGTCATTCGGCAAGGGTCAGAAGGGCTCATCTGCTATGCCTCACAAACGTAACCCAATTTCGAGCGAGAATATGTGTGGTTGCGCACGTGTTATGCGTGGCTATATGGCTACCTTCTACGAGAACGTCGCTTTGTGGCACGAGCGCGATATCTCGCACTCTGCAACCGAGCGTATCATCCTCCCAGACGCAACAATGTTGTTGGACTATATGCTCAACCGCTTCCGTGGCATCTTGGAGAACCTCGTAGTATTCAAGGATGTGATGATGGAGAATATCTACCGCACTCGCAAGGTTATCTTTGCTCAGCGTGTGATGAATGCTCTTATTGAGAAGGGCTTCTCTCGTGAGCAGGCTTACGACACCGTTCAGCCTGTTGCTATGCGTGCTATGAGTGAGCGTGCCGACTATCAGGAGCTCTTGGCTGAGACCCCTGAGGTTATGGCAGTCCTTAGCCGTGAGGAGTTGGATAGCTGCTTCACTTTGGAGTACTATCTCAAGAACGTAGACTTCATCTTCGACCGTGTAGGTATTGAGTAGTCCCTGAGGCTATTAAGAAATATGGGTGTTCAACTGCTGAACACCCATATTTTGTTATCGTATCATCGTGTATAACTCTTCGATTTTGTCGCACATAGCTCTCCACGTGAATCGCTTGCGCTCCTCTTGCATAGCCTCGGCAAAACGTGCGATGTTATCGCCACTGTACATCTTTTCCAAGGCCTCGTGAACACCCTCGGCTGAGGGGGCGCATACATAGCCGACCCGACCATCGGGGACTATCTCCTTCAATCCTCCCACGTCGGTAACAATTACGGGGGTGCAGAAGTTGTAGCAAATCTGCGTCACTCCGCTCTGTGTGGCACTCTTGTAGGGCAACACTACGCAATCGGCCACCGAGAAGTAGTTGCGCACATCCTCGTCTGGAATGAAGAAGTCGTGAAGGACTATATCCTCCTTGATGCCGAGACTCTCTATCAGCCTGTGGTATTTGTCTGCCGAGGTGTAGAACTCTCCAGCAATCAGTAACTTATGGCCCTCGCGACGGAATTTGCTCCACGCCTCAAGCAACGTATCCAAACCCTTGTAGTCGCGGATGAGACCGAAGAATAGGGTATAGCGTTCGTTGGGCGAGAGCCCCAACTTTCTACACGCCTCCTGGCGATTCACACGCTCTCCGAAGTTATCGAAGATGGGGTGGGGCGAGAATAGGGCAGGGCGCGAGGTGTAGTTCTTGAGTTCGCTATGCACCTGCTCGGACATATAGATAAAACCATCTACCGAACTTAGGTAGTAGTGGTTGAAAAGTGTGTCGGTGATGTGGTGTTCGTGTGGCTCGACGTTGTCTATCTGGCAAATCACGCGAGTATCTCCGTTGCTACGTGCTATGCGCGCTATGGTGCCAAAGCAAGGGGCCATAAAGGGGGTCCAATACTTCATTAGCACGATGTCGGGCTTTGCCTGCTTCAGTTCGCGACCTACGCTAATCCACGAGATGGGGTTTACGGTCGATACCCTTCGGCGTATATTTAAGTCTGTTGGCGGAGGGGTGTCTACCGTCTGACTCTTGCCCGGAAAGAGTAGCTTGGGGTACTGGAGGGTGAAGGTGAGAATCTCTACCTCGCTACCGCGAGATTGAAACTCACGAGCCATACTCTCCATTATCGAGGCGAGTCCACCTCGATAGGGATGTGCTGGGCCTACGATGGCTATTTTAATCCTCCTTTCCATAGTTCGCCTACTTAAACTCCAATCTTGCGCTACACAATCTCTTGCCCTCGGCCGATATGTCGAACTTCCACACGTTCTGCTCGGCAAGGCTTCCGATGGTTAGGGTGTCGCCATAACGAGCCTCTGCTATGAAGTTGATATCTAAGCGCATACCATTGTTCTTCTCAATTAGTTCAAGAGGTACGTTGTCGAAGATGATATCGATATATCTGAGAGTATTCACGTGGCGATTAAAGTCTATATCGCTGTAGCGTACAGGGCGAGAGTAGGTGGTTGTTGGCTCTATTTCGCGCAGACGTGCGGGTGCAGAGATTGGCGATGGCTCATCCACCATAGCGCGCTCGTAAACATCCTTTAGAAGGTTCATATCCACCACCTGGCGAGTCTCCATATTGAGCATACACCACTGCGAGAAACCTATGGCTGCGACACCATCTACACTGCGCATACGGAAGTTACGGGTAGAACTAAGGCGGTTGAAGTCGTTTACCCACGTGTCGATATCGATATCCTCGTACTGCTTAGGCTGGTGGTAGATCTCCACTGCCAAACGCGATAAGACCCAAGTGAACGATTGACCCTGCAAGGCATCCACACCAAAGCCCTTGAGGTGTGCATCTGTTCCTGCCACGTTGAGCATATAGCTGATAAGAGAGGATGCCGATGCACGCAATGAGAAGTCTACATCTTGTGGCTGAATGGTATAGTTATATGTAGATATTGTTGCCATATTCGTCGTTTTTGTATATGCAAAGATACATAATTAATATAATAAATCAACCCCAGTACTCGTTATTTTATTGTGTAAAACTATAGTGCTATATAAAAAATATATAGATATAATAGTGTGAATAAAGCAAAAAATATTATATTTGCTTGATTAAATTTGCGTAGATAGGCGAATTAAAACTTGAAACAAACTATAACTTATTAATTAACAGCATTATGAGAAAACTATTTTTTTCTTTCGTAGCGCTTTTCGTAGGCGTTGCGGCTCTATGCGCTCAGGATCAGTTGCCACTCGATCCTAATGTGCGTGTGGGCGTGTTGGACAACGGTATGACGTATTTTATTCGTCATAATGAGTTGCCAAAGGGACAGGCAAGTTTCTACATCTACCACGATGTAGGTGCAGTTCAGGAGGAGGACGACCAGCAGGGTTTGGCTCACTTCCTTGAGCATATGGCTTTCAACGGCTCGAAGAACCTTCCAGGTAAGCAGATGATCGAGAAGTTGGAGTCTATCGGTGTGCAGTTTGGTTACAACCTCAACGCTTTCACCTCTTGGGATTGCACAGAGTATATGATTAAGGATTGCCCTATTACTGAGGAGAATCTTGATCTTGCATTGCTCATCCTTCACGACTGGTCACAGTTCATCGAGCTTAACCCAGCAGAGATCGACTCAGAGCGTGGTGTAATTATGGAGGAGTTGCGTACTCGTGATGGTGCAGGTCTTCGCGCACAGAACGATATGCTCCGCAACTTGTTCAAGGGCACTATCTATGAGCAGCGTAACCTTATCGGCTACCTCGATGGCCTTAAGTCGTTCGACCACACCGCTTTGGAGAACTTCTACCACAAGTGGTATCGTCCTGAGTACCAGGCATTGGTAATCGTTGGTGACGTAGACGTTGATCAGGTAGAGGCTAAGATTAAGGCCCTTATGGCTGACATCCCAGCATCATCGGCTGATGCTGCACAGAAGGCTGTTGTTCACGTTCCAGCAACTGAGACCCCTATCGTTTCAGTATTCTCTGACCCTGAGCTTACTCAGTCAAGCGTTATGATGTTTGCTCGTCGTGAGGCTCTTCCTAAGGAGTATAACAACACTATCGTTGGCTACAGCTTCAATACGATTCTTTCGTTCGTTACCAATATGATGAACGCTCGTTTCGAGGAGATCGCACAGGCGGCTGATGCACCATTCCTTGGCGGTGGTATGGACGAGGGTAACTTCGGTATTTGCCCTACTATGGATGCTACAATGTTCTCTGCTACTGCTCACGAGGGTCGTATTAATGATGCTTTCCGTGCCGTTTATACCGAGATGGAGCGTATGCGTCGCTTCGGCTTCACCGTTGGTGAGTTCGAGCGCGCTAAGCAGGAGATTTTGCGTTGGGCAGAGCGTCAGTACACCAACCGCAACGATGTTCGCAACGACGAGTATGCACAGCGTTACCTCGACTTCTATGCTAAGGGAACTCCTATGATGGATGCTGAGACTGAGTGGCAGTTGGATCAGATGCTTATCAACAGCTTGACCGTAGACCAGATCAACGCTGCCTATGCCGACATCGCTGCTCCAGACCAGAACCTTGTTATCTTGGCTCGTTCTCCAAAGAAGGAGGGTGTAACCATCCCAACTGAGGCAGAGCTCTTGGCTATCATCGACGAGGTTAAGGCTATGGAGCTTGAGCCTTATGCCGACAACACCGTTATCGAGCCATTGATTGACCCAGCAACTAAGTTGAAGGGTTCTAAGGTTGCTAACACCGTTGTAAACGAGTCATTGGGCTTCACCGAGTGGACTTTGAAGAATGGTATTAAGGTAGTTGTTCGTCCTTCAACTTTGAAGGCTGATGAGGTTAGCATCAACGCTACTTCTAAGGGTGGTCTCTCTATGGTAACCGACGAGGAGTACTACCAGGGCGCATTCTTGGGTACTGTAATGTCTCAGTCAGGTATCAGCAAGTTCTCTTCTACTGAGCTCAACAAGCAGCTTGCAGGTAAGAGCGCTTGGGCTAATGCAGGCGTAAATGCTTACGAGCACAGCGTAGTTGCTGGTGGTTCACCAAAGGATATCGAGACTATCCTTCAGTTGATCTACTTGAACTTTACCGCTCCACGCTTCGACCAGACCGACCTCGACAACTTGAAGAAGATGTACATCCCATACTTTACAAATATGGAGTCTGACCCATCTTATATCTTCGGTCGCGAGTTCCAGAAGACTCTCTATGGCAATAACCCACGCCGTCAGATGACCTCTAAGGAGCATATCGCTGCTCTCAACATCCCAGCGTTGAAGGAGATCCACTCTAAGCTCTTCTCTTATGCTGACGACTTCCGCTTCGTTATCGTAGGTAACGTTGATTTGAACACCTTGAAGCCACTCGTTGAGAAGTACATCGGTTCACTCCCAACCTCTAAGAAGGTGGCCTATGCGGTTGTTGATGATAAGGTACGCCTCGCTGAGGGTGTCACTACTAACGACTTCCGTGCTGTTATGCAGCAGCCTAAGGTATCTGTAGGTATGATCTACTCTGGTGCTATGGAGGATAACGCTAAGAACCGTCTTATCGTAGATTTGTTGAGCCGTGCCCTCGACTCACGCTATATGATCTCTATCCGCGAGGAGAAGGGTGGTACATACGGCGTAAGCGTAGGTGGTAGCATCGAGAAGTACCCAGTTCAGAACTACGAGATCGCAATCCAGTTCGATACCAACGAGCAGTTGGCTGACGAGTTGATCGCAATCTGCGACGCTGAGATTCGCAAGATCGCTGAGGAGGGTCCTTTGGCTGACGATGTTGCTAAGGCTAAGGAGTTCTTGCACAAGAACTATAGCAACGTGCTTGAGCACAACGGCGGTTGGACCTCTGCTATCTACCGTTGGTACGAGGAGGGTTACAACTACAAGGAGGAGTATCTTGGTATTCTTGAGAGCGTAACTCTTGAGGATGTTAAGAACTTCGCTGCTCAGCTCCTTAAGGACAACAACCGCACTTTGGTTGTTATGCGTCCAGAGGCTGTGAAGTAATCCGCAACAGCGACTATTAGTGTTTTGGGGTTGTCCACCGAGTGTGGATGACCCCAAACCTCTTTTATGTGGCTCGGTTTATGTAGGGGTAATGCTCAAACCAAAAATCTGTTACTATGAGAAATTTTGCTAAAGGAGTATTGCTCGGTGCTGCTGCAATTGTCGGTGGCACATACCACTCGGTTGCCTGCACAGGCATATCACTTACGGCTGCTGATGGCAGTTACATCCAGTCCCGCACCATCGAGTGGGCCAAGGGGTGGCTTAAGAGCGAGTATGTGGTGATACCGCGTGGCGAGAAGTTGCAGTCGTTCACCCCTACGGGAGCTAATGGCTTGCGTTTCGAGGCTCGGTATGGTGTGGTGGGGTTGTCCGTCGTAGAGAGGGAGTTTATTGCTGAGGGCATCAACGAGAAGGGACTCTCGGCAGGTCTCTTCTTCTTTCCCCGCTACGGTAGTTATAAGCCCTACGACATTGCCCACAACGATAAGACACTTGCCGATTTGCAGGTTGTGCAGTGGATGCTCTCGCAGTTTGCTACCATCGATGAGGTCAAGGCTGCGGTGGATAGTGTCGATATCGTCGGCCTCGACTACTCGTCGGTAGTGCATTGGCGTATCGGAGAGCCTTCGGGCAAGGAGGTCGTTATGGAGATTGTGGAGGGCAGGGTCAATTTCTATGATAACACCATCGGTGTATTGACCAATGCTCCTGGCTTCGAGTGGCATTTAGCCAATATGTGCAACTATGTGAACCTCCACGCTGGTAGCGCCAACGACAATAGCCTTGGCAATGTCATACTAAAGCCCCTTGGTGGTAGTTCTGCTATGCTGGGTCTCCCTGGCGACTTCACACCCCCGTCACGCTTTGTGCGCGCAGCCTTCTTTCGCAATACAGCACCCATAAGGGCTACGGGCTTTGAGGCTGTGCTTGAGAGTTTCCACCTGCTCAACAATTTCGATGTCCCTATCGCGATGGAGAATCCTACCGAACGCGACCTGCCCAGTGCCACGCAGTGGACCTCGTCGATAGACCTCTCTAACCTCAAGGTTTATTACAAGACGGCCTATAACAACTCGATAAGATGTATAGATTTGAAGGATATAGATTTTGCAAAGGTGCTCTACCAGTCTCACCCATTGGACACTCAACAACAGCAACCCGTCGAACATATCGAGGTTAATTAGTCGATAATCATTTAGAGTAACTCAGGCGGAGGTGGCTCTTTTTCTTTTCTCTCTCTCTTTTTTTCCTATAAGAAAGAGAGAGAGAAATCTTTATCTCTCAACCAGGGATTATCCTCAAAGTATTGATGAGGGGGTATAGTGATACCCACACTCTATCACACTATTGATATCTATATCAGTAAGATATATGTATAGGGAGTATGGCTATACTCACCCTCTACTCTCTTATTGACATATACTTCCTACCACACTGAGGGCAGTTGTATCGAGTACCACGACCACGATACTTCTCCAACTGATATCTATATTCACTATTCATATTGATATTCTCTTTCTCTCTCTCTCTCTTTCTCATAGGAAAAAAGAGAGAGAGAGAAAGTTAGTTTTTACTGAGTATGGTGTTCTTCTCCTCCTGCTCGTCGTCTATTTATAGGCCTTTATGGACTAATTATGCTAACATATTCCGATGCGATGCTGTCGGTTAGCCAGATGCCCTGTTGGGCGTGGTAGAATTTGTGGCCGTGGGTTAGCATCGCTGGGGTTGCTATCTTTAGCACTATAGGCTGGCCGTGGCGAGAGCCTACCTCAAGAGCGCCCTCGATGCTCTCGGAAAGGTGGACAAAGCGTCGTGAGCGTGGCCTTATCCCCTCGCGCATAATAGATGCCAGCGACTTAGTGGCTGTGCCGTGGTAGAGTGTTGTGGGTGGGGTAGATGGCTCTAACTCTAAATCCACCTCTATAGAGTGGCCGTAGAGCGCCCTCACCGAAAAATTATCTTCGGAGAGTTCGAAACGCCCCTTTGTGTCGTTGGCAATGACTTGCACCAACTCCTCCAACGTCAGATACAGTTCCGAGATTAGGCGCTCCACCTCTACCCAGCCGTGGTGGTCGGGGAGTTGCGAGTGCCGAAGTAGGTAGGCAACCATTTTCGAAGATTTTTGTATATTACGTTTCATATTCCTTCTCCCTCAATTTTAGGTTCTATAAGGTTAGACCCTCCAACCCCCGAAAATATATCACCTACCACCTCTGATAAAGGGTGGGACGAGGAGGTGAAGTTGAATAATTTTTACTAACTTTGTAAGGCTAAGTTGTGGTTTAAAATATATCTTTTAGGGGCCGTGAGCAGAATTGATTACTTCGAAAAGGGTAGAGAGCATTATAATAGAAAGGAGTATGCCGAGGCGGTGAGTTGTTTCCTTCGTAGCATTACGGAGGATTACTATAATACGCCTCGTGCCTGGCTTGGACTCTGTTATGAATGTGGTTTGGGCGTGGCCAAAGATAGGGTTTTGGCTAAGGACTTGTACTCAAGGTGCTATGATAGACTTAGCTTTAGCAAAAGGGACGAAAAATTCGGGTTGTGGGTAGCGCAACATCTCGAAAACCTCAAGGATGTCGCCGAGTGCGATAGTCGAAGAGTATTTATCGAGGGGCTCGGAAATGTCAAGGTCATTAGAAATATCAATGCACCCTATAGGCCTCAGTTTCGATACAATGTCGATGAGGTTGTCGTCCAAACCGATAAAAGAACTACGTTAGTCGAGGGGCTATGTTATGCGCAAAAACATCTGCCCGACATCAATAGGGGGTGGACCTGCGATGGCCAGAGGCGCTACTATGACGGCTATACGCTCAAAACGGACTATTTTAATCTCAGGGTGCTACGTGGCGCAACGGACAAATATATATCGAAGGTCGAGGGTAGGGAGTGCCTCCTACACTTTCCAAAGGGCGCAAATCTCGACTATGTATATGTCCAAGAGACCATCCATAAGAGGGTGAGGCAGATGCTCTTCAAACGAACTCAGGAGGTGGTGCCACCAATCCTCAAAGAGGTGTCGGAGCGAATCAATGTGCCATACGGCAAATGCGAGGTGGTGATGACCCATAGGTCGTTCGTAGCATATAACATAGGCCCGAATCACGATATCTACTTCTCAGCTTCGAGCATCCAACTGCCCAAGGAGTCGTTGGAGACACTGTGCATCCATGAGCTGACGCATAACTTTGTCAGTGAACACGGCAAGGACTTCTACGACAAGATGGCAGAACTCGGTGGCGAAGAGGCTGTCAAGCGCGATAAGAGTATGTGGAAGGAGGGTAGATGGCCCTATCTGCGTATGTAAAATATTAGTTAGGATGGGATAAGCAATGGCGACCACTCTCGTTTGAGCAGTCGCCATCGTTTAACCAAAACATTATTTATATCTACTTGTATAGAGTAAATTCAAACCTGAGACCTCCATTCGGGCGGTTAGTTGCGGTGATGGTGCCACCGTGGAATTGTACGGCGTGTTTAACAATCGCCAATCCGAGCCCTGTTCCCCCTTTTTGGCGAGAGCGTCCTTTATCCACACGATAGAATCGTTCGAAGAGGTGTGATATATGTCTTGGCTCAACGCCCTTGCCATCATCCTCAAAGCGAATCTTACACATTTTATCATCGTTCCCAAGCAACGATATGTAGATGTTGCGACCACCAGAGTAGGCAATGGCATTCTCCGTCAGATTGCGAAAGATTGAGCCTATCAATGAGGAGTTGCCATCAATGATGACCTCGTCATTAAAATCGCTATGGAGCGTCAGGCGTTCATCTTCGGGCAACATCTCCAACTCCTTAGCCACCTCCGCTATTATATCGTTTATTACCACTCTCTCCTTGCCAATCAAGGCACTGCCATCCTCCATTCGGGTAATGAGGGATACATCATTAAGCAGTCTTCTTAGGCGGTCGTTATGGGCATAGCATCTCTCTATGAGTTCCTGGCGCTTCTCTTCGCTGAGATTGATGCCCGAAAGCAGGGTCTCAAGGCATACCTGGATGGATGCTACGGGGGTCTTCAGTTCGTGGTTGATGTTGTTTGTCAGCTGTCGTTTAAGGCGGTTACGCTCTTGCTCTGCTTCGTAGCGATTGACTCGCTCGATATCCTTGCCAAGTTTGCGAGTGGTAAAGTATGCCACAATGCTCATCACAACCGTAATCGATATCATCACCACCAGGAACGACCAGTCCGCTTTGAGTAGGTCTTGCAAGGTGCTGGAATAGGGAATCGCCGTGCGTACGATTGCTCGTTCACCTCGTGTTGCAGAGTAGAAATATTCGCGTCCATCACTTGTCGATTGTCTGCTGATATTATAGCCAGTGCCTTTGGTCAAGGCATCGGCTATCTCTGGTCTACCTCGGTGATTATCAAGCGAGTCGAGCGATATGGTATTGTCGTAAACGACAGCGCCCGAAAGCGCGATTATTGATATTCGTAACTCATCGAAAGGCTTGTCGTGTGTCGCAATATACTCTTCAAAAGGCTTACCATCTTCAACCGTTGTGAGCAGATGACGATTATATTGTTGCAACTGAGCATTCAGGAACTCCGACTTGTACTCCTTTTCTCGGATATACTGGAATCCGACAAAGCAGAGGACCATTGTCCACGAGAAGACAATGAGTTGCAAAAAGAGGCGCTTATGATATGATGTTTTAGTCTCGGAAGCCATAGCCAAAGCCTGAACGGGTTACAATATACGAGCCGTATGCGCCAATCTTCGAGCGTAGGCGTGTGATGTTCACATCGATAGTGCGGTCAAGAACGACCACCTCGTCACTCCATATATGGCTCAGTATCTGCTCACGCGAGAGTATCTTGCCACGGTGTGATATGAGATATGTCAGCAATTCAAACTCTTTGCGAGCAAGTTTTACCTCCTCGCCATCGACCGTGCAACGCTTAAACTCTAAGTCGAGGCAAAGACCCTCAACCACTAAACGGTTTGGCTTCTCAGCTGACACATTTCCAACTTTATGGGATGCCGTTCTTCGCAAAACACTCTTAACACGTGCTACGACATTACGCACGGTGTAGGGCTTCATAATATAGTCGTCGGCACCAAGGTTGAGCCCCATAACCATATCATCCTCACTATCGCGGGCGGTACAGAATATAATGGGAATATCGGCAGTGGCGATATCCGACTTGAGCATCTTTGCCATTTTGATACCGCTTATATCTCCCATCATTATATCCAACAATATCAATGAATAGGTTTGCAGGTTGTAGGTCAATGCCTCCTCTGCACTAAGAGCTATATCAACATCATAGCCCTCATTCTCAAGATTGAGTTTTAGGACCTCACATAGAGTCTCCTCGTCATCTACAATCAAAATTCTATCTACGGCCATATACCAAAAATATATTTGTGATACAAAATTACACATAATATTTTACACTGATATCAGCGTGGTTGATATTTAATAAAAATGTAATATTTTCTTGTAGATGAGCATTTAACCAAAGCCTAACTTTTTTGAAATATTTATGAAATGTAATCCCAATACATTTGCAAAGTCAAATTTAAGAAGATAAAAGAGATTGAAAACAAGAGTATTCATAGCGGGTCTTTTAGCCTGCATCGGTATCAATGCACAGGCGCAGGATACCACAATCGTAGAGCCTAAGGGTAAGGCTATTGTTCAGGTATTTGGTAACTTCCACGCAGGATTCGGCAAGCATAACGACGATCTGGGCTTTGAACTCGACCGCAGTTATTTGGGTTACGAGTACAAACTCGACGATGGTTTGACTGTGAAGGGTGTACTGGATATAGGTAAGTCGAAGAGCGTGGATGACTACCACCGCATCGCCTACATTAAGAATGCTATGGTGTCGTGGAAAAAGGGCAACCTTACGCTCAATGGTGGCCTTATCTCAACCACACAGTTCAACTTCCAGGAGAAGTTCTGGGGCTACCGTTACATTATGAAGTCGTTCCAGGACCAATACAAATTTGGTAATAGCGCCGACTTGGGTATCTCTGTGGCCTATAAGTTTGCTGATTGGGTATCGGCCGATGCAATCATCGTAAATGGCGAGGGCTACAAAAAGGTTCAGGTAGACGAGGGTCTTAACTATGGTTTGGGCGTAACGCTTACCCCTGTTAATGGTCTCCATATTCGCCTCTATGGTGGCCTAAACGAGAGTGGCGTTGAGGGTAAGGCAAATACCGTGAATATGGCGGCTTTTGCAGGTTACAAACACGACAAATTTACAATCGGCGCAGAGTATAACCATATGCTAAACGCTTCATACACTGAGGGTAATGACCAATTCGGCTACTCCGTATTCGGTTCGGTTAGGGTGGCAAAGAGTGCAGAGCTCTACGCTCGCTTCGACGACCTCTACTCTAACAATGGTTGGAACATCGCCAAGGATGAGCGCGTTGCAATACTCGGTGTCCAGTTCAAGTTGGGCAAATATGTGAAGATTGCCCCCAACTTCCGAATGAGTATGCCAAAGGGTGAAGGAGTTGATAATGGGTATTTGGCATATATAAATTGTTATTTTGGTTTTTAATAGAACAATCATTTAATAGTTAAATGTTATGAAAAAGATTTTTAAGTCAATTGTGACATTGGCAGTTGCCCTCGCTCTTGTGGCTTGTGGCGGTAATTCAAACGATGGTAGCCGTGAGGCTCAGGAACTTTCGGGTGCTGGTGCAACATTCCCACTCCCTTTCTACAATGTGGTCTTTGAGAAATTTGCCGAGGTAAATGGAGATGTCGTTGCATACGGTGGTATTGGCTCTGGTGGCGGTGTTCGCAACTTGCGTGATAAGATTGTGGATTTCGCTGGTAGCGATGCCTTCCTCTCGGATAATGAGATGGCAGAGATGGATCCCGTGGTACACATACCGACTTGTATGGGTGCAGTAGTTGTTGCCTACAACCTCGAAGGTGTGGAGGAACTCAAACTTTCAGGTGAAGTGATTGCCGACATCTTTGCAGGTGAAATCAAGATGTGGAACGACGAGCGTCTTGCGGCTCTCAATCCCGATGTAACGCTCCCAGCCGAGGCTATTATCCCTGTGTTCCGTTCAGATGGTTCTGGTACGACCTTTGTGTTTACTGATTATTTGACAAAGGTGAGCCCAATGTGGCGTGAGAAGTATGGAGCTGGTAAATCCGTGAACTTCCCTTCGGGTCAGGCCGCTAAGGGTAATCCTGGCGTGGCTGGCGTAATCAAGCAGACCAAGAACTCCATAGGCTATGTAGGCTCGGAGTATGCCTTTGCACAAAATATTCCATACGCTCGCATCCAGAACGCACGAGGTGAGTTTGTATCGCCCTCATCGGCCACAATCTCGGCAGCTGCTTCGGGGGTAATTCCAGCCGATACTCGTTGCTCAATCACCAATGCCGATGCCGTAGGAGCATATCCCATCTCAACCTTTACTTGGATGATTATCTACAAGGAGCAGAACTACTCTGACCGCTCGAAGGAGCAGGCCGTAGCAACCCTCGACTTGTTGAAGTATATTCTCTCTGACGAGGCACAGAATATCACTTCAGAGGTACATTATGCCCCACTTCCAGCCAAGGCAAAGGAGTTGAGTATGACAAACCTGAAGAGCGTCACTTATGACGGCGTGGCAATATTGCAATAACAGATAGCTATGAACGACAAACTATATAAAATCCTATTGTTCGTAGCTGCATTGATAATGCCCGTAGTGTGCGGGGGCGTGGTCTACGCCCTCGTCACTGACGCATACGAGGCATTCGAGCACTTCGGATTCTTTAAGTTCCTCACCTCGTCGGAGTGGAGCTATACCGAGGGAGCAGAGCAGTATGGAGCGTTGCCCTTTATTACGGGTACGCTGATGACAACCCTTTTGGCTCTTATCTTTTGTATCCCCTTTTCTCTGCCCGTTGCGCTCTTCGTGGGCGAGTATTTCAAGGGAACAAAGGTGGCAGCCGTGTTGAGTACCGTAACTGATTTGTTGGCGGGTATCCCCTCAATCATTTATGGCTTGTGGGGCTTCTACACCTTGCGCCCAATTATTATGGCTCTCAATATCTCTCCGCAAGGCTCTGGTGTACTCACCGCCTCGCTTGTCTTGGCAATTATGATTATCCCTTACGCAGCATCACTCAGTGCCGAGTTTATCAAGATGGTGCCCAACGACCTAAAAGAGGGTGCTTATAGCCTTGGAGCAACACGAGCCGAAGTTATCCGCAAGGTTGTCTTCCCCGTTGCGGGCTCAGGTATCTTCTCATCCTACGTCTTGGCTATTGGTCGTGCCTTGGGCGAGACAATGACCGTGACGATGCTTATTGGCAATACGAACAACATTCCAGACTCGATTACCTCAACGGGAAACTCTATGGCCTCCATCATCGCCAACCAATTCGGCGAGGCTGACGGCCTACGACTCTCATCACTTATTGCTATCGGCTTGATTCTCTTTTTGATAACCGCAGCAATCAATATGGTGGGTAAGATAATGATTAAACGAGCAAGAATAGTGTAGTATGAATAGATTAAGACTAAAAAATCGCTTGGCTAAGGACAAGCTTATGCTATGGGGCGTATGCCTGTTGGCCGCCCTTACGGCCGTGCCACTGCTTGCCATCTTGGGCGAGGTACTGCTTAGAGGTTATGATCAGCTCTCGTGGTCGTTCTTTACCGAGCCTACACCTACGGCATATAAGGCGATGAAGGCTATCGAGGCGGGTGAGCCTATCCCTGGCGGTATTGCAAATGGTATTGTCGGCACAATGATAATGCTCGGTATGGCGGTCGTTGTTGCTGTGCCTGTGGGTATCTTGTGCGGTGCATTCTTGGCAGAGAATAGCAAAAGTCGTTTTGCTCAGGTGGTAAGCTATTTGACTGACCTTTTGCAGGGTACGCCATCGGTGATTATCGGTATCATCACCTACATCTGGGTAGTCGTACCTATGAAGGGTTATTCTGCAATCGCTGGTAGTGTGGCACTCTGTATTATGATGCTTCCGCTTATTATTCGCTCCACAGAGGAAACGCTGAAAATTCTCCCTGCATCGCTCAAAGAGGCTGGTTTGGCGTTGGGTGGCAACAAGGCTCGTGTGATGCTCAAAGTGCAGTTGCCCGCAGCCTTCGGAGGTATCTTCACGGGAGTATTGCTCGCTATCTCACGAGTGATTGGCGAGACTGCACCGCTGATGTTCACAGCGCTTGGTTGCTCGCTTATACGCTTCTCTATCGACAAGCCTATCTCGGCTGTACCCCTGCTTATATGGGAGTTCTTCAACGACCCCAACCTACAAGAGCTTATTTGGGGAGCATCGCTCTTCCTCCTGTTATTCGTTCTCACATTGAATCTTACAGCTAAATATCTTGCAAAAAAATGGAATCAGTAATACCTATATTGGAGTTTAAGAAGACTTGCGTATCATATACCAAGCAAACAATGGCCGTAAAATATGTATCGGCAGCCATTGAGCGAAATACAATCACAGCTATTATGGGACCTTCGGGCTGTGGTAAATCGACACTTCTGCGTGCCGTAAATCTTATGCACAACCTCTATCCGAATATCCGTGTCGATGGCGAAATCCTGCTCAATGGCGAGAATATCCTTGCGATGGAGCCTATCGATGTGCGTCGTCGTGTGGGTATGGTCTTCCAGCGCCCTGCACCATTCCCAACGATGAGCATCTACGACAATGTTCTGTCTGGCTTTGCGTTGAACGGAATCAAGCTCTCTAAGGCAGAGAAGGATGCAACCGTGGAGCGTTGCTTGCGCAGTGTTGCCCTTTGGGATGAGGTCAAGGATGTACTTAACAAGAAGGGAACATTCCTTTCGGGTGGTCAGCAACAGCGTCTATGTATCGCCCGTGCCTTGGCTATGAAGCCCGATGTGTTGTTGATGGATGAGCCAACATCTGCACTCGACCCCATTGCGACAAAGCATATCGAGGAGCTGCTATTGGAGTTGCAGAAGGAGGTTACAATCCTTATCGTGACGCACAATATGGGTCAGGCAAAACGTATATCTTCGAAGTCGATGTTTATGTACTTAGGCGAACTTGTCGAGTATGGCGACACCGAGACGATGTTCACCAATCCAACGGACGAACGCACCAAAGCCTACCTTACGGGCAAGATGGGATAGTGTGTATTATGTCCCGATAAGTTATTCGGATAGGCATTTTATTCCTATCCGTAAATCCGTGACGATGTTTGAGAACCAACTGTTGCGCCCTTGCGGAGCTCCTTGATTGCCGATATTAAATCTTTCTCTGTTGCTCCGCTACGCTTTAATATGCCTGCCTATTAAATGGTTGCAATGCTGAATATTTGTCACAAATTGGTAGTTTGTCTATATCACATTAGGACATTGTAGCGCATATAAAGATAAAAGAACGCCAAATAACATATATTCTATTTAAGAAATAGGAACGAATATTTCTTAATGTGCAAAATAAAGTGTATATTTGCGAAACAATGTACCGAATGGCTACATTCGAGAAGGTCTTGGAGAGGCTTTATGTACTAAAGAGATAGATATTTACGCTGTTCTTTGTCTGATTTATCAGGGTCTCAGATATAACAGAACAAATATGTAGATGGCTAAGTGGGCAGGCAAGGGCAATAGTACAGATTCCCTATCTCTCTCTTTACAGTACATCGCATATAAGATTGATTAACCGTCTGGTTTGGGGAATCTACAGAGATTTGTCTATTCAAGATGGGAAGAATTTGTCTGTGTCTTGTCGTAATTTCTCTATTATGCGGTGGTTCTAAAGTTGAAGCACAAGTACAAAATATCCGCGAGAAACAAGACACTATTTCGGTGGCTAAATCTTCAGACCACATCCGACCTGAGAATATCAAGAAGGGATCACTAAATAACGCTTTAGATGTATTGAGCGGTCAGGCTGCTGGTGTGAATGTGACCACCAACGGCGCAGATAGGCTTGCTATGCTGAATAGTATCCGTGTGCGTGGTACCACATCTATTATGGGCGGTAACGACCCGTTGGTAATCATTGACGGTGTAACATCCGACATCGCAACACTATCTACAATCTATCCCGCAGATATTGAGAGTTTCACCATTTTGAAGAATGCCACAGAGACGGCAATGTATGGTTCTCGTGGTGCATCGGGTGTAATTGAGATTAAGACCAAGAAGGGTACGGGGCGAAGTTTTCAGATCTCTTATGATGGCAATTATGGCGTTGAGTCGATGTTTAAGCATCTTCAAATGCTCAACGGTCCAGAGTATATCGCAACAGCAAAGGCGCTTGGATTGGAATACAATAACGGTGGTTATAACACCAACTTCCACGATGTAATCACTCGAACAGGTTATATTCATCAACACCACCTCGCATTTAGTGGTGGCTCAGAAAACTCTAATTATAGAGCCTCGTTTGGATTTATGGATAACAAAACCATAGTCAAAGTGAACGACTATCGCAACTTGGTTGTTAAGCTCGATGCAACGCAGAAGGCATTTGACGGTCGTTTGGTTGGCGACTTTGGCGCTTATGGATACTCGTCAAAGGTCCACGATATCTTTGATACGCGAATGTTGTTCTACTCGGCAGCAGCGCAGAACCCCACCTATCCCGCAGGAACTGATGCTAATGGCAATTGGGTGAAGAACTCGGCTGCATCACACATAAACCACCCCGGAGCACTCCTCTACGAGAAGAATGACTCGGAAGAGTTGAATTTTAATACTCACCTTGGGTTGAAATTCAGCATCCTTGATAATCTGATATTGTCGGCTTTCGGCTCCTATTCATATTCAACTATCGGAAATGCACAATTTTGTCCTACATGGGTGTGGGCGCAAGGTAATGTTTATCGTGGCGAGTTCAAGGGCGAAGACTACTTTACCAACATTGCACTCTCATACAACAATACTTGGGGCGATTCTCAACTGAAAGCAGTTGTAGGTGCGGAGTATCTCAAACAGGAAAGAACAGGCCTATGGGTGCAGGCAAAGGGCATTACGACAAACGACTTCTCGTACAACAATATCGGAGCAACATCATCGCGTCCTTTTGGCTCCACAGGTAGTAGTTACGAAGACCCCTCTCTTGCATCCATAATGGGTAGCGTAACTTATAGCTACAAAAACAGATATTTCATTTCGGCAACAATTCGTGGCGATGGCTCTTCGATGGTAAGCGACAAGCATACCTTCGGTTTCTTCCCCTCGGTATCATTAAGTTGGGATATGAAGAGGGAGGATTTCCTCACGGATGTCGATTTTGTAACGATGCTGAAACTCCGCACTGGATATGGTCAGTCGGGAAATCTTGGAGGTATTACATCCTACACAACTCTGAATACCGTCAAGGAAAATGGCATAGTTTCGGTCAATGGAGCACCTACCGTAACAATGGGTAGTATTCGCAATACCAACCCTGACCTTAAATGGGAGACTCGCTCAACATTCAATATCGGCTTTGACTTGGGATTGTGGAATAACCGATTGATGCTTACCTCGGAGTTCTACTACTCGAAGACAATAGATATGCTCTATGAGTACGATGTTCCGGTGCCAACCTTTGCCTTTGATAAGCTGATGGCAAACATTGGCTCTATGTCTAACCAGGGTGTCGAGTTGGGCATCTCGGTAGTACCTATTCAACGAAAGGATATGGAGATGAACATCAACTTCAATATGTCCTATCAGAAGAATAAGCTGCTCTCGCTAAGTG
>JAEIGA010000690.1_pt1 | contig 50064 bp, 60 predicted proteins | sample 9270691 | NCBI WGS metagenome assembly JAEIGA01 (sample SAMN17057246, study PRJNA624740) | gut metagenome | biome: biome; isolation source: fecal sample | host: Bos grunniens | place: China: Xizang | collected 2019 | reverse complement strand
CAACTTGTTGAGTCGGTGGTAGTTGAAAGGTTAAATCCGTGTATAAGACCACTGCGTGCAACGGGTTTATCAGTCTCCGTGCCGACCAATTGCGTCCTCGCATCTTCCCCTGAGAACGTCTTGTTTGTTTTAGGTATGGGGTGGAATGAGGTGAGCAACCTCTCTCTAAGCCGAGTCTTCCACTCAGACTCCGCAGCCTCCGTCACCCACGGCTGCTTCTAGGGGCATACTTTTTTACATGCTTACCTGTCCTAATCCTCGGACAGGAAAGAGGGGTATTTGCTCAGCACAACCCACTCGGTGCTTGCGTTGTTTAAAGTCCACCGCGGACTTGGGTGCAAAGGTGGGATTCGAACCCACGATTTCCGACTTATGAGGACGGCGAGATGACCACTTCTCTACTCTGCTATATTGATTATTTCTCTCTTACTTTCTATAAATAGTATATCATAATTTTGTTGATTTGTCAAAATTATTTTACTTTCAATTTTTAGAAAGGAAAGCACTGCGGTGGGTTTCCCCTATCGGACCCGCATCGCGGCCGCACGGTCTGGTTTATATTCCGGTCACCGTTTTCGCCGGTCTTCTGGTGGAAATTGTAGGACTCGAACCTCTCTCCAGCATCCCAAATGCCGTGTGCAAACCTTTACACTTCAATCTCCATATGTAGGAGTGATAATAAGTAGTATTCCACCTTTATCACTCTAAAGATTTAGGAAAGAAAAGAAAATTTATGTATCAAGGCGTCCTTTTTAAACCAAATGGGAATCGAACCCATATATTTTTCGTGGAAGGAAAATGTCATAACCATTAGACTATTGGTAAGTTAAGGTTGCTGTAAACGCCTTTGTATTAACTCTCGCACTCTGGCGGCGAAACGCCCACTTCCATTATCGCTTGAAATGTAGAACGGCTGGAGGGGTATACGGGATTCGAACCCGTACCGCGAGTTTGGAAGACTCAAATGCTAACCGTTGAACACCAATACCCCATATATATAGCTTGACTTCATTCTTCAGCCGTTCACTAGTTTTTTAGAAGCTCTCAGTTTTTTATAGGATATCCTGCAGCCAACTACTGAAATCAAACTATGGTGGCGGCGGGTGGATTCGAACCACCGACTTCGTGCTTATGAGGCCCGCGTTCTGACCAACTGAACTACACCGCCATATGTAAACGCCTCATGTGTCGATAGGAGCCATACTACCATATCGCGGTGAGCCGCAGCTTGGTTGATGGATTTCTCTTACCCTTGTCCTAGTCCCCGGCGTATGTTTTAGTGGGGAGCGATATTTGATGAAAAGAAAAGAAAGGAACACAGTAGGTTGTTAGCCGCTCATCTTTGCCTCATATTTATACTGCTTGTCAGAGCATTTGCTCGTCTGGTCGCCAGTAGCATTTAGGTCTGCCAACCGCACATTTTTATCCGCTTTTTGCGACTTAGGTGGAACTTTTGCTTTTCCAAAGGTCGGTCGCCTTTTACATCGAATAGCGACGGTCGATGGGGGTTCTTCCTCATTGTATATACAACAAAATAATTTGGAATTATCTCTCTTGATTACATATATATTATATCAGAATTTTGAACTTTTTTCAAGTTTTTTATTCTCTTGATTTTTAATATGTACTGAGCGACTAAAATCTGCCCGAAATGGTTGAACAATTTTACCCTTATGGTTTGCTGCTATCGCTCAAATAAGTACCAAGGTGGCTTTTTCGTAATTTACGTTGCTCTAACCAACTGAGCTACAATCTGCGAGTATTGGCCTTACTCAGGCAGTGCCTCCATCAGAAAGGTAGGACTCGAACCTACGACCACGGCTTAAAAGGCTTTACTAAAAAATGATGCTGTAACCACCTTATTATGTTCTTCCTTATGGTTGAAGGCCATTGATGAGTTTATAACAACCACATATTTAACCGGTCTGGCCTATTGAAAGGAAGTATGTATGGCGGGGGCAGCAGGACTTGAACCTACAACGACAGAGTCAAAGTCTGTTGTGTTACCGATTACACCATACCCCTATATCTTGGTATTTTATAAGTGATTTTCTCTCTTGATTGTATAATAATTATAGCACAATTTTCAGAAAAAGTCAAATTTCCTTTTGCTTATTTTACTTCGTTGGCGGCCGGCCTCCAAATTTTGGAAGGCCGCCAAGTCAGTATTATCATCAAAAGCAACCGTAGCCATATTCAAACGAAAATTCGTTTCTTTCTGGCTCTTCTACTGTCAATTCTGCTCCTAAAAGATTTAAAGCAAAAATATAGATATCCATAACCAATTCAATGGTTACTACAATTTCCGACAAGTTCTCTGCGTCTTTTAACGCTTCCCATCCATCATACTTATCATATGTGATGTCATCCATCTTCTCAAGAAATCTCTCATAAGGATATCCCATTTCGATAATGTCATCCCAAGCAACCTCGCCAATATGCGGTTCCTCATATTGCACAGCAAGTCCGCCATAAAAGTTGTTAAAAGCGGGGAATTTAAAGTCGGCTCGTTGAATTATCGCTCGAATTTCTTCGTAAGTTTTTGGCGACGTAGCGTATATAGTCTTATACTGACCGTGACCATCATTGTAATAATCGCCAAAATGAAAATTAAACTTATTCATCTTATACCTCCAAAACTACACAATTACAGAACCCACTAAATGCAGTGCAAGCGTCAATCGCCATAATACCTTCATCTTCAAAAGGTTCAAAGCTTTTTTGCCAATCGGGACGACCTTTTTGCGGGAACTCCTTGCGGTCAAGGTGAAGATGGGAATGCCCCCAAGATGCGTGGAAGTGACCACATATTATGGTCTTACCTTCTAAACGAGCACCACGATGCCAAGCGTTCATACCATTTAACCAACGAGCAGATTGCCAATCAGCAACGGATGCGTCTTCCCAATTTTCGGGCACACGGCCGCTAATGGGGTCGCAAGGTATCCAGCCGTGAACAAACACATACTTATTCACAAACTCTGCATAATCTATTGCGTTCTCCATAATAAAATCGGTATAAGGCTTTATCTTTTTCTCAAACTCGTTGAGGTCACAGAAACCATAGCCAAGGTCATACTTACCGATACCAGTAAACTGAACTAAGGTATCGAGAGTTCCATTAGTTTCGTGGTGTCTCTCAACTATTCGTCTTTGGCGTATATTTTCTATACAGTCAAAGAGCAATTCTTCGTGGTTGCCGCAGATGTAGACAAGTCTATCCATATCATTTAATGCCTTTACAAACTCAAAAGTCTTCACAGCATCGGGACCACGGTCAAACAAGTCTCCACATATAACAAGCACATGGTCGCTGTTATTCATATCAAAACCTTGCTTGTGTAAAGCATCAGTCATTTCATTGTAAAACGAGTGAATATCACTCATAACGAATAGTTTCATTTGATTTCTCCTTTCTCAACTTTCTATAATAATTATATCATAATTTTTTATTTTATTCAAGTTTTAATATGTAATGGGCGTCAAAAGACGCCGCTTAAGTGAAAACGAATATTAAATTTAATATCGCCAACAGTACTTCGAAGGCGGCCCAGCCATACTCTTTTCGTTCGAAATACCAGCCGGCCATGAAAGCACATAAGAAAGCAATCACAAGACTAAAAATATCTATACCGCTCATTGCTTCACCTCAATCTGACAACTTTTCATTACCTTGAGGGCGGCCTCGTGATTGGCGGGCGTAGTGCCAGCACAACAAGACCCATCCACCATAATGGGAATATCTCTGAATATAGACTTTACTATGAGAGCGTTAGAAACCACACAGATGTCCGTACAAACACCCACAAACTCTATACTCTCAACATCTACTCTACCGAATTTTCTGCCGCAGACACCCAAAATTTCATTGGGGAGTCCGTAATAGCCAAAGGTGTACTTGTCAAAGACTTCACTATCAGAGTGATATACCTCGTCTTTGATATGCCAACCCTCTGTATTTACGATACAGTGCGGCACCGGCAACTTCTGTCCTTCCAGTGTCTCCAAGTAATCTTCAAAGTGGGTATCCATCGTATAGATAACAACACCATCTTCTGCGATATACTGATTTACCTTTTCTGCCACCTTAGGCACGATTGCCTGGGCTTCAGGAGTGCCGAGAGACCCCGATATAAAATCATTCTGCATGTCCACTACTATCAATACTTTCATTGTTTTTCTCCCTTTCTTCTAATATATCCAAAGTTTTGGTTACGATTTCTATGGCTCTTCGTTCAACCGCTTTGTTGAACTCTCTTTCCAAGTTTTTCATATACTTGGTTCTAACTTCTTCATAAACCTTATCAAGCATAGCTCGATTGATTTGTTTTTGAAGATGTTCTTTTCCAAGGCGGTATCCGACATAGATACTTACTATGCCGAATACAACCATCATTCCTAATACTATCCAATAATTACCCGCCATCAGATACCCTCCGACAAGCGATAGTGAACCGCCTGCTTCAAATACTCAAGATAGCTTTCGTCTTGACACATAGCCTTGCCCCAGTCGTCGCTGAGTTTTGCTACGGGGTGTCCATTTACATACTGCAATTTGATTACAATGTTGAGTGCTCCCACGTGTGTGTCATTGCTGAGGTGCGTTCCGATACCGAAACTTGTGTTGATGCGACCCTTGAAGTGGTCGGAGATTGCCTGAGCCTTTTCAAGCGTAAGGCTGTCACTGAATAAAAGGGTCTTTGTCTTGGGGTCGATGCCAAGACTAAGGTAGTGGGCAATCAACTTTTCGCCCCACTCGATGGGGTCGCCGCTATCGTGGCGAACACCAGTGTAGCAAGTTGCCTGGAGCTTGTTGAAGTCCATAAGGAACAAGTCTGTTCCGAGCGTATCTGTGAGGGCAGTACCGTTGTCGCCCTGATACTCGTCAAACCATTCCTCCATAGCGAGTTTGTTGGTATATGCCATCTGGACACCGGGAATGCCCTGATACATCTGCACATATTCGTGTGCGTAAGTGCCAATAGGCTTACAGTTGTACTTCATCGCAAGGTAAACATTAGATGTTCCCACACAATGACCTGTCTTAAGAAGCTCGCCAACTACGTGGTCCTGCCACTCACGCGACAAGCGACGGCGGCAACCGAACTCTGCGAAGTTGAACGAGTATGTTCCATCAAGGAACTTCTCTACCTTTTCGTTGAGACGCTGGGTAGCGGAAACGAGAAGGCTGAGGTAGTCGTGCTTCATACGGAAGTAGACCTCGTTTACTATCTCAAGAAGATAGATTTCGAACTGCATAACGGAGAAGATAGGGCCACTAACTTCTATGCGAAGTTCACCCTCCCACTCTCCATCATCGTTGAGATCAGTTGCTACAAGGTAGCAATTTACATAGCGACGGAGAGGTCTCCAAAGACGGAGAAACTCCACATAGTCGCTCTTGATGAAGCGGAGAGAACCAAGATAATCAAGCTCTTCATCTGTGAACGAAAGAGTGCAAAGATGGTCTATCTGTGCGTTGATTTCATTACACATACCCTTTGTGAATTTGATGTTCTCGTTGCGGCACTTGAAGATATATGTGCCGTTGAGGTTGGTATGCTTGTGGAACATTACTTGGTTCATATTAAATTTATAAAGGTCTGTGTCAAGCAAGGACACAATGCAGGGGGATAATTTCATCATTTTACTTAGCCTCTCTTTCTGGCAATAATGGTGCAATGGCTTAAACTCGGCGGTTCATACGTCGAGTCGCGACTGACGATAAAATCGACATCCTGAAGACTTACTATATATCCTTGAGCCTTAAGATTGTCAATTATTACTTGTTTTACCTCTTCTTGAGTTAAGGTAATATGAGTATGCGTATCAAATCTCATTTTTTTTATTCCTTTCTTATTTACTATAAAAATTATAGCATTTTTTTCAGAAAAAATCAAATTATTTTATCAAAGCTCTTGCGTGGCACCGCATCTATTGCACTTACACTCATAAAGACTATCCAGACAAGTGGGTGTTAAGACATAGGAATAATCCAAATAACCGTTTTCGTGATGAATTTCGTTGTGTGCTCGTATCCATGACTCGGCGGCCGCCCGTTGAGAACTATCAAAGGAGTAGTGGTTTTGGATAGCCAATTTGCGTTGAAGGCTAATTTTTTCTTCTCTCAAGCGAGACATTTCTGTCTCTGGATTATGAACAATCTCACGAAGTCTATCAACTTCTTCTTCTAATTTGTCAACATAGTTCATATAACTCTCAAGATGCTTTTTATGACTAATGCGTTTATCTCGTTCTATGAGCCTTACCAACGGATTATTTTCCATAGTCCATCAACTCCTTTAATGCCTTCAATGTTTCTTCCTCTCCACGACAAGCAAGGAAGCTCAAATAATTTTCCAACGCAAGTCTTGTTTCTGTGTGATAAACATTCTCCTTGCGATGTGAGAGGTAGTATTCCAACGGAGCCTTTGTTGTGTACTTGTCTCCGAGGTATATCTTACAAGCCGCGATGCGGTCGCAAATCATTTCAACAAAGTATTTGGTAGGCATTGGAATGAGAACAGCCGTGCCCTCTTTGATGTCCTGCCAGTACTCCACGTGGTGCTTATTGTGTCCCTTGTGGTGAAGCCAAGCCTTGGAATAACCATAGGCCTCACGCTCGCCGTGGTGAGGGGACTTGGTGCCAGTGAAGAACTTGACACCATTGATGAACTCGGTAGGAGAATACTTGGAGAGGTCGTGTGTAAGACCTTGCTTGTAGAGGCCGCACTTGAAACAGAGCTTACGCACTTCGCGGCGGTGCTTGTGTACGGTCCAATAATGCTTGAATGTTTTTTCAAATAAATTCATTTCTAATCTTATCTCCTTGTTCTATTTTGATACCGAAGCAAATTTTAAAAAGCCATACTTGGAATTTGTTGAATGGCTTTGAGCGATAGAAGGTAAAGTATGTTGCATGCTCTCCATCTAAGCCCTTGCTGATTGTAAATCTTGTATTTGGTTTGGGTGGTTCTGTTACAGTAGAACTATATCCATAAAATCTTTCTTTTGAGTTGGGACCCACGAAACGAACGATTTCATCGCCGCTTTCGGAGTCATAAAAGGTTATTTGTTTTATTTCTTTAATTCCGTATCCCATTATTTTATACCTCTTATTTCATTAGACATTACTGAACGCCACATTTCTTTCTCTATACTTCTTATGACGTCAGCCGTATTTAAGTTTTTTTCGAGAGCGGCATTGATAGCTCCCGGGTCGGGTGCGATGTCAACGTGAGTACCACAACTGGCAATAGACATCACTACATTTGGGTCGATTATGCCGCCTTCGGCAACTTCATCATTCAGGGGTATAGCACCCTCATAAACTATCTTGATTGGTTTTTCAAGTGCTAATACGTTGCGGCCGCCCGCCCCTGTCGGGGATGGGGTGTCCCTTACATCATGACGTATACTACCGGCCGCGGGCAAGAAAGTAGGCATCGGAGTATACTTGTGCCTTGTGGAAGCATGAAGCTTCTCAATCTTCGCCTTGGTCTCTTCACTTATTTCGCCTGTTCCAAGAATATGGTCATCCAACTCTTGATATGTGAAACCAAGGTTGTCTTCGTCAGTCTTGCCGCACATACCATCAGAGGGTGCTTTGTGAACAAGGTGCTCGGGTAAACCGAGGTCATCTCCTATCTCAAGCACTTCACGTACCGTGAGGTTGCCGAGAGGCGAGAAATCTCCAGCCGCATCGCCATACTTGGTAGAGTAGCCAACATAATCCTCACTGCGATTGCAAGTGTTAACTACGCGGGAGTTGGGATAGAGTGCGGCGACCGCATAGAGAGTAGTCATACGAAGACGTGCTGGAGTATTTGTGGTAATCATAGCATTTTCTCTGATTGCCCTATCCCCACCGGCAAGAAAAATTGCATTGGCAATTGTGCCATAAAGCAATGTACAAGTCATACCGATATCAATGACATGGTACTGAAGCTTAAGTCGTGCTACTACCGCGTAAGAGTCATTAATATCTGCTTGAGTCCCATTAGGCATCAGTACACCAATCACCCTATCAGCACCCAATGCTTCTACGCAGAGGGCGGCCGCGACAGTTGAGTCCTTACCACCCGAGATACCGATGATTGCCTTGCCATCGGGATTGTCCTTGTAATAATCCTTTATCCAATTTATACAATCTTGTGTCAAAGTTTTCATTTTACAATTCTCCTTTTCATTTTCTATAAATATTATATCATAATTTTTTCCAAAAAGCAAAAATAGACAGTTTATAAAAAAACTGTCTATCTTTGTCTTAAGGAGGTAACGAAAATGGGGATTTCGTTGTTTGGTATCGGCACAGAGACTCGAACTCTGACGGACCAGCCGACGGGGCTTAAACCCGATGTGTCTACCAATTCCACCATACCGACTTGTGGCGAGGAAAACAAAACAGTGAAAGGAAAGAAAGATGTTTTGTTTTCCTCTTTTCTATAAATAGTATATCACAAATTTGTCTAATTAGCAAATTTCAGTCTTCCTCAATTTTGTGAGGATACTTGGGTTTCTTTTTCTTCTTGCTTTCCACGATGCGAGTAACGGGATTTATACCATTCCACGAGCCGCGGACTTGTTTGTAGAGGTCAGCGTTGCTGACTTCTTCGTTCTTCTTTTTCTTTTTAGCCATTACTGACCTCCTTGTTTTGTTAAAATTCAAATTCAAAAGCTTGGTACTTTTTCTTGCCTGAAGCAATAAAGGTTGTCTTTCCACCTTCATCTGTAAAAGATGGCGGGATGTATGCGGTCGTCTTACAAGGACAATATGCTGTCATTGGCGATAGGCCGCGGCCGCATACAGGACAAATCCAACCAACAAGCTGAATGTCAGGTTTTTCTTGCGGGAGTACGGAAATTGGGCCATGAAGAATGTCTCCGTGTGTGTTACTCATTACCGTGTTCCTCCTTTGCCACAAAAGAGTGGTAATAAGCTTCTCCATTGGTCAAAATCTCCTCTTTGGTTCTGGGCGTGAAGCTCATATAGGGCAACATTGCTCCTACATTATACATAGCACACTGCTTGTTATAAAGCTCCTCAAAGAGGTATCTATTGTGGAGCATTATATTGTGTTCAAACGAAGTATGAACGTGTCCGTAGAAGTGAAGCCAACCATAGAAGTGGTTCTTGAAGCAAGGAATAGGATAGTGGCAGAGGACGATTTTGTCGCCATTATCTTCCACTTCCTCGTAGTCCGTAATCTTCACGAAGTGCTTCTTGAACTGATTATCGTGGCAGCGGTCATGATTACCCCTGATGAGCACCTTTTGACCGTTAAGTTTATCGAGTATAGGAAGTGCCTCCGATACCTTACACCAGAACATATCGCCAAGAATATAGACAATGTCGCCGGGTTCTACTACGGCATTCCAGTTATCAATCAACGCCTGGTCGTGTTCTTTGATGGTTGTAAATGGACGATTATCAAATGCAAGACAGTTGAGGTGTCCAAAGTGCATATCTGAAATATAAAACTTTTTATTCATTAGTTAATCTCCAATCTAATTGCTTTTGTCATAATGTTAAGTTGAACTTCATCAAGGAGCAAATCAACCTCTGGATTGCCTTTGTTTTCTACCTTTGAGGTAAAATTGTCGGCAATTCGTTCAACATTTTCTTTTGCGGTTTTAGCAATGATTCTTGCTGTGTCAAGGTCATAGCATCCACGCTTTACGCCAAGAAGATACTCTGGTCTACGAGGCTTCAAGCAATCTTCGTATGGCTCGCCGCTAATATATCTACCAATAAATTCTTCCACGCGGAGGAGGTGGTGTAACTGCTTGGGGTCATATCCATATTGAGCAAGAACTTCAACCTTAGATGGGTATGCGTGTTCCATTGCGTGATACTTTTCCAAAGCAACACCCTTCATGGATTTAACCGCTTGGTAGAGGTTGTATCGTGCGATAAGCTCACGATTCTCTACTAACTTGTTCCACTCTTTTTCGTAAAGTGGGTTTATAATCTTGAAATCAGTAAACAAAATCTCAAGAAAATTGATGTTTTGCTTACGGAATGTTTGCATATAAAGACGAATATCTTTAAAGTCGATATGTTCGTCATTGTTTCTGATGTGGGTTGTACTTACGGGCGACTTGTTGAATGCGATTTGCTCAAAAGTCGGAGTTGTAATAAGCTTAGTGTCTACATCAGAAAGTTCATAATCAAGTCCATAGTTTTGTGACCCCTGGAGGAAAATACCTACCACGCGGCTTGGCTCAAAATGTTCGAGAGACTCTGCGTAATGGTCAAGTACATTAGACATAATTCTTTCTTCTCTTGTCATTTTTATCCCTTCTTTCTTATTGTGCTTTTGGATTAAAGGTGATGGCATACATTATTGCTGGGTCATATCCAGGTAGTGTCTTCACCCAACGCCAGAATTTGTCTGGCAGATTGTTGTATTGTTTGATAATATTTCTTTGAATTCTTGGGTTATCAAGCGGCACTGTTTCTTTGGGCCACTCATTATCAACCACAAGTTCTGGTTCCCAACCACGAAGAACGGAAGACATTTGTTTTACGAAAATGTCATACTCTTCGGGTGTGATTTCTTTATTGAATAAATGATATTTTTTGCCTTGTAAATTGGAGCAAAATAGACAATAGCTTAAGTCCACTCCACGTGTGATGAAGTAGGAGTGGTCAATTCGCTTTGTTGAATCAACTACCAAATCTCCAACATACGCAGAATACTTTACTGCGGCCGCATTGATGATATGGTCGGAGTTGAATACATAGTCTGAATCCACAATACACAGGCTTTTAGTAATATTATTGCTCTGTTCAATTTTTTGACTATCATAAACAAAGTTACTCTCGTACACCATTTGGCTGTTTTCAACCACCTTTGATTTTAATACGCTACTTGAATTAATTATGTCTTCGCTATGAAAAATATATTCGCTATTTTCTACCGCGTGAGAATGAGTTACATTTTTGCTATTACCAATCTTGTCGCTTTGATAAATAGAATAGTTATACTCTCCACAGTTTATTTCCAATTTTTTTCTATATAATTCTTTCTCTTCTTCAGAGGTTGTTAAATTGGCATATCCCCAATGAAGAAAATGTGGTGTAGCATATTTATGATTTATTACTTCACTAAGTTCGGCACCATTAGGAAAAGTTCGTTTAAACCAAACAACACCCTGACCACAGGCACCATGTTTTTCTAATTGTTCTAGAGTTATATACATTTGTCCCTCCAAGTGAATTTATCTGCATAATAGCGATAAAAATATTCTTTAAATTCGAGATAGTCGGATACGGAAACGTAATGAACCATAATTATTGCTTTATGGTGATTGTGCTTTATTACAGAAAAACCTAAGCCACCGAAATCATTGGCGGGACAAGCAATTGCAGCATATAAATTTTTTATTAGGGTACCACATTTTTCGCTATCGAGAGGTGTACTGCATTCAGAAAGTGACTCTATAATTACTTTGGTATTCTTCATAATCCATCTCCTTTTTCATTTTCTATACATATTATATCACAATTTGCGTCAAAATTCAAATTTTTACACACTATGTAAATTGCGGCCGGGTCGCTTCGTGATGGAACGGACCGCACCTTTTTGGTTCGATACATACCACCACGGACTGACCGGCCGCAGTTAAGTTAGATTCTTACGCAATCATACATCTTGTTTCCAAGAGTTTCAAGCATAATATCCCAAGAGGTCTTGCCGTCGAGGTTGCCGCAAAGCTCTCTGAAAGTAGAAGCCGATTGTCCGCTTACGCGGATTACGTCTCTCTGCTTAGTCAAGAAAGTATCGTTGCGAGCCTCAACATTCCAAAGGATAAGCTTAGGCATATCATATCCATAACGCTTGAACTCGATTCTCATAGCGTCTACGAAATCGACTCCACGTCCACGAATATATCTGTCAATTTCCATATCGGAAATAACAACCAACGCCTTAGGCAAATCTTCGTTGGAAATCTGGTTAGTTATAGCGTGACGAAGAATATACTGGAATGCTCTTTCGAGATTGGTGTTATATCCCACATCAGTTCTATACAACTTTCTTACACAAGCCGCGAGACTTGCGTTTTCATCAAGGTGTATAAAGTGAGGCTGGTCGGTAAAGGACATATACAAGTTGCGGTAAGCACCCTTGTTTCTCTGTGCGAAGTAGGTAGCGAGACCAACAGAGGTGTCCATAGGACGACCATACATTGAACCAGATACATCCGCCATTACCAATATGTTGTTCTCGCCTTCAACATAATTAGGCAATGCCTTCCACTGTGCTTCTATGATAGTATCTGCTTCGCAGCGAGCACCATCATAACCACCGTGGGTGTACTGACCTACGAGGTCGTAAGGGAAGAGAGTTGCTGCGTTTACCTTGGCTTCGCCCTTAACGAGAGAAGTCTTGTAAGCACCAAAACCTTCAGGGTCGTGTCTCATAAATGCAGTACGATAGTTCTTCATCGCATAAGAAGGTACGTGAGCGTACTGTATGGTCGCCCATTCCTTTGCAGACATGGTGGACTCTACAACCTTCAAGTGCTTTCTCAATGCGGAAAGAATCTTACGATAGGTGCGAGGGGTTACTCCCAAGCTCTTAATAGCCTTGTGGGCCAAAGCACGAGTTTCCTTGGAAGAGGCAGTCTCAGTAGGCATCCACTTTGCGAGAAGTGAAATGCTGGAGTTAGCCTTATCGGAAGTTATCTCTGCCATATCAGCGTTGAGCTGTCTTGCAATAAACTTCCACATCTCATCCTCAGCCTTGGTTCCTACGAGAGTAAAAAGGCTGTCCCAACGGTTGAAATAAGGGATGAGTTCAATATTCTTTATTACGATAGAAGGGTGCTTTTCTGCGAGCCACTTCAAGCAGATACGGAAAGTTCTACGCTCTCCAAGTCCGCCACGTACGTTGCCCGCGTAGAACAACATCTTGGTTGCGAGTAATGCGTCCGCGTGAAAAGCATTCTCAAACTTGGTGCGTATCTCAGCCTCGGTGCGAGGACGAAGTGCTCCCATCTGTGCGAAAAGGTCGATAAGTGCGTCGTTGGTAGTGGAATACGCAACAGCACCATTCTCGGTGAGCTTCATGTCGGTGTTTCTCTTTACTGATTGTGCAAAATTCATAGTTTCTTTCTCCTTTGTTTCTGTTATAGTTTTTTGTTTTGCAGAGAAAGCAAAGCCCATTTTTGGGTTGCAAATTGTCAGTTTGTTCCAAGTGTTTATTGCTGTCTGGGCTTTTCAACTTTCTGTAATCAGTATAACAAAAATTTGAGAAAGTTTCAAATTAGTAAAGAGGGCAAATTTTCTTGCCCTCTATGTTGATTAATAGTACCAATAATTGTATTCAAGTGTAAACAATGGGTCGCTTACACCAATATCGCCGCTCAAATGTTCCCAACTTCCATCTATAAAATATTTGTACCCTCTGTAGTTTAATGAGTCAATCATTATATCTTCTATATAAGTGGTACCAACCGGAAGAGCTCCATAGGTTTTTCCTTTGGTTCTAATTGGGCGTTCTACCCCATCGACCTCACCAATTATTAAACCAGTTTTACTATCCCAAATCAATCCTCCCGGCAAATCTTCCAATAATTCCACCTCTAATTCCCCAACTTTAAGTTTATCTCCTTTTGCTAGAGACATATAGGTTTCCAGTTTAAAGGTGGTTGGTATGTCTCCATAATTCTCTCCATCTTGATGCTACCAAGGCAAGTTAGAATACCATTCATCCTTATTGGGATAGTCTGTTTCAGAATAACTATTCAATGAGCGTCCATCTTCTCCGCTTTTTGTGAGTGTAGGGGTATGAGCAAAAGGATGATAGCAAGTAAACTGAACAGTGCCTTCACCCTTGTATATTCTTTCTCCTTTTTCTTCAAAACAAATGAATTTAATAGAAGGAGTTCCCGTTACCTTTGCGGAATAAACCTTATATGGAATTTCATCAAAAATTAAATCTTTAATTTCATTACCCCTAAGCCAAGCCCTAAGCTAGTTATATTGGTTTTCTGTCAAGTGGTCAAAAGCTATTGGAATAGAGAATTGGCGATTTTTGTAAGTAGTAGAAAAATAATACTATCCATCTCCGCCCGGAATGTCTGCTGTTTTGTCAGTCATCTAGGGAACAAGATTGTCATTATATCTACTTCCATCGCTTATTCTATAAATACCAAAGTCATCTATACTATGTTTATCACCATAGGTAAAACCAATGAAATCATAATCGCGTGTTATCATACATTCCTCCTCTTACTCAGTCGCGGCCGACCGAAAAAATTTTTCCTTCATTATTATTATAACGCGTGCGTGTACGCATGTGATTATAAATCTTTTTTCAAGAAAAATCAAATTTTCATTTTCTCTTAATATAAGTCAAAATTTTTGTACTTTCCTCCACAAAATTTGATTTTTTGACGGAAAAGTGCTATAATTAAAGTGTATAAAAAGGAGGAGGAATTATGGAAAAACAAATTCACTTAACACAAGAAGAACGAGATTATAATGAAATATGTAGTATGGCTATGGTAAACCTGTATATAGTTAGCCTTAAGTCAAAAGTTTGTTTGAGCAAAATAGACTTAAAAGATAAGGAGCAGTTGTTTTTAGTAAGTGTTGCAGTTGCTCTTGGTGGAGCCATAGGAATACCAGTTCAGGCTCAAGGCTCAAGATTTGCTATAGCAAGATTGAACAAAAAGCTTGGACTTGTTGGTGATGCTAAAATCGGTCGTATAACAGATAAAAAAGAATTACCAATTCAAATCAGAACCTTACTTGAAGATATTAGACCCGCCGCAGAGAGACAATGTGGACCAGATTTTAACTTTGGAAAAATTTATGAAGCGTTTTATGAAAGGAAAAAATAATTATGAAATTTGAAATTTATTGTGATGGAAGTGCACGTGGAAATGGACAGGAAAACGCTGTGGGAGCTTGGGCTTGGTTGGTGCATGAGGGCGGCAATGTATTTGCTCAGGGATGCAAAGCCGAAAGGAATACGACCAATCAGCGAATGGAATTAACGGCTGCCGCCGAGGCTCTTGAAGCAGTTTTTGCTGACTTTGTTTGTCCATTTGACCAAGTAATCGTATATACCGACTCAGCTTACCTCCATAATTGCTATACCCAAAAATGGTATAAGAGCTGGCAAAACAATGGTTGGAAGAATAGCAAAAAGCAACCAGTGGCAAATCGCGAATTGTGGGAAAGACTTATTCCTTATTTTGAACAGCCAGAGGTTGAGTTTGTCAAAGTCAAGGGACACGCGGGCAACCACTACAATGAAATAGTTGATACGATGGCTCAAAACGCATCAACGAAATTAAAGGAGAGCTTGAATGAAAATAATAGTAATTAATGGAATGCCGCGTTCTGGTAAAGACCAGTTTGTATCATTCTGTCAAAATCAAACTTATTGGTGTAAAAATATTTCGACAGTAGATTTTGTCAAAGCGGTCGCTCAATACTGTGGCTGGGATGGCACAAAGACTCCAGAAAACCGAGCGTTTCTTTCGGAGTTAAAAGACCTGCTTACGAAATGGAATGATGTACCATACAAGCATATAGAGGAGTCCATCAAGCGTTTCGAAACAGAAGCTCAGCTATATGATTTCTCAACCGACGATGTTGTTATTTTTATACATTGTCGAGAACCAAAAGAAATACAAAAATTTGTTGACCGAATGGGAGCAAAAACGCTACTCATAAGGCGGGCGGCCGTCGAAGATGTGGAACAATCAAACCACGCAGACGCGGAAGTGTTTAACTATCAGTATGACTACGAAATCAAAAACAATGGCACTCTGGAAGACCTGGAGCGTAAGGCTATAAAATTTTTGGAAGAGTTGGAAATACCGAATAGATTCGTAGAAGTAAATACGAAAAGAGCAAAAACTTGATTTTTTGCTCTTTTTTTGATATAATAATTATAGAGAAAAATTGAAAGGGGAAAAATATGAGAGGAAGTCTTTATACTGGAATAGAAGAGCGAAGACGCCTGTTCTACATTTTGGATAATGAGATTTGTAGAAAAAGAAATGAAAAAGTCGATATGATTCCAAGCAATCTTTGTTTGCGGGATTGCGTTGAATTGTTTGATGAACTCGGCTATGTGGCAGATGAATGGACTTATGATAGTGAAGAAATATGGGTTAGTTTTCGTCAAAAAGATTGTCCTATGTTTACTATAGTATCCGATGGCTACCTTGGTACATTGAACTTGCTTTATGATACCGATGGCGATGACGCAAACGAAGAAAAAATAAAAGAACTTATGAGAAAACATTGGGGCAAATATTTCCCCGTGATATGAAAGGAGTAAATATGTACGGATATATTGATGGATACAATTTTGGAGAAATGGAAGCTATGAAGTATTGGGCACCGCCCGCTTCGTGGACTGACACAAAAAAGAGAGATAATGCTCACTCTCGCATATACAGCGGCGAGTGGTATGGAGCAGAGAAGAAAGATGGCTACTTTGCCAAGTTGATAAAAGATGAAGAGGGCAATATCATATTGTATAGCCGCAGCCGCGGTGTAAATGGCAAGTTTGCAGATAAGCACGAGTGGGTACCGCACCTCAACGATTTTTTCGAAGCTTTGCCCAACGGAAGTTGTTTGCTTGGCGAACTTTACTTTCCCTCTAACCCAGGCTCAAGAAATGTAACAACTATTATGGGTTGCTTGAAAGAAAAGGCAACCGATAGACAAAACAAGGGCGAGAAGCTTCATTTCTATGTATTTGATGTTCTCGCTTGGGATGGTCATCAAGGTATCACTTGGAAACCAGCCAACGAACGCTTTTGGCTTGTGGAAAAAATGGATTCAATGCCAGCCTTTGAAAATTGTAAGTATGTATCTTTTGCACACTACAAAACTGGCAAGGACCTTTGGATAATGCTTCAGGAAGTATTGGACCGCGGAGACGAGGGTATTGTAATCACCCATAAGGACGGCAAGTACGAACCGGGCAAGCGTCCAAGTAAGACTACTCTCAAAATTAAAAAGGAATTAAAGCAGACCATTGATTGTTTCTTCACTGGCCGCGGCAGTGCTCCTACGAGATTGTATACTGGTAAGGAAATAGAAACTTGGCAGATGTGGGAAGACCTTCTTACTGGCGAACTCAAACAGGGCGATTTCTACAAAGACTACAAGGAGGGAGCCAATATCGAACCCGTAACTAAGGGTTACTTCCACAAGTGGTACGGCAGTCTTGAAATCGCGGTATTACGCCATAAGGTTGGCAGCCGCTGTAAGATTAGGGGAGAAGTTTATGAAGACACGGAAGTGTTCCCCATTGGTTGGTTATCGGGAGTTACCGATGAAATGAAAGCCGACCCGAATAAAATAGCGTTCCAGCCTATCGAAGTAAATGCGATGGAGTATGATGGAATAAATCATACGCTTCGTCACGGAAAAATGGTTGGCTGGAGAAAAGATTTGAGTTTGAAGGATTGTACTTTGGACAAGATAGAGGAATAAAAATGAACACCCTTGCGTGATGCAGGGGTGTTCTTATTTTATTATTCTACAACTGTAACACCAGTATATGGATTAAGTGATTCAACAAAATCCTTGCAATATAATCTACGCTGGAAGAAATAGTTTTTCTTCAACTTATCCTCATCGGTTGAGCCCGGATGTTGACTATTATATTCATTAGTAGAAAATTCTTCAAAGGTTGACCATACATTGGTTTCTTTCATTTGTTCAACCCCGGTTTTTCCACAATAAAGTTTTACATAGAGGCCATCAAGGTCTGCACTATTGTCATTAAACTGCGTTCCAGTAAAGCACAAAACCCTATAAGCCTCTGTTGTGTTTTCTGTTGAATAATCTGCATATCCGGCCCAAACTGTATCCACTGCTCCACGTCCGTTTTGACCGGCAGAAATTATAGTTCCAGAAGCTGGTCTGCGTGCGGTTTCCATTCCAATCCCAACCAACGAATCAGAAGAAACCAAAGAGTTGGAGATTGATATAGCCCTATACAATCTTAAAAACTGCCAAGCACATTCTGCTGTCATATTGGTTGGAACATAATTACTACCTGTTTTAGCCGTGTGGTCAAAAGTATAACTCTTTGAATCACTATTTATTAACGTAAAGGATACAAAAGCTGCCCCATAGGTGTTGCCATCATTTTTATATCCATGCGTATCAGCCATTCTTATGGTAATATTGTGTCGATAGAGTTTTGGTTCCTCTTTAACATATCTTAACGTAGCATAATCCTCAAGCGGAATTGAGGTAGAACCAATAAGTTCTGGTTTATCATTATAAATAATATATTCTAAATAGTAGTCCGGATTTTCATTATCACCAACCGGAACAAGGTAGATGGTTGAAGTATCTGTCTTTGTATTCAGTTCTTCAGCTGTGGTTTTTTCGGTTTTTAAACTTGTGAGACCTTCGCGAATCGCGGCGATATCATCTGCGGTGAGTACATAGTTTTCTCCCGCGGGGCCTTGTTCACCCTGAGGACCTCTTACATTTCCTACGTCTATGGTAGAATCATCAGACAAAGTGAGAATTAAATTATCACCCTCAATCGCGGCAGATTTGATATACAGACCATCTCTAACATCAAAAGTGAAAACTTCAGCACCCTCTTCTGTAAAGGTAATGGTATAGGTTTTGATGGGGTCGTCTTCGGCATTGTTTGTATAAATGGAAGCAATTCCATTACCAGTAGCTCCGGTTTCACCTTTCTCGCCTTGGATTCCCTGTTCACCTTTATCGCCCTTGTCACCTTTCTCGCCTTGGATTCCCTGTTCACCTTTATCGCCCTTGTCACCTTTATCGCCCTTGTCACCTTTATCGCCCTTGTCACCTTTGGTACCATGCTTAATTACCAGTACGGTATCTTCGCTATCATCGTTGTATTTAATAGTGTAAGTTATTTGGGTTGGGTCGGTTTCATCCACTTCAACGTCAGCAATTCCTCTACCATCGGTAATTTCAAAAGGGGTAAAGTTGCTATCTGTATAATACATTATATATTTTTTCACAAGACCATCAACAATTGGTCCCTCAATTCTATCCACGCCGACTCCGCGTGTACCAGCCGTGCCTGGAACGCCTTGGGCACCATCAGAGACGGTAAAATAGTCAGAAGCACCCCAAGCATATTTGATTTCGTAGGTTTTTACTAAGCCTTCGGTGCTATCTAATACAATAGAGGTTATGCCGCGACCATCAATACCTTGGTCACCTTTATTACCCTTATCTCCTTTGTCACCTTTGGGACCAGAGATTTTGACCTCGGTTTTTTCTACCTCTTTGACTTCACCATCTTCTTTTACTCTCCAAACTTGACCATCGGGAGCGAGTATCAAATCCCCAGGATAAACATTTCTTCCATAAGGGAGAAGCGTTCCGGTATACATTGGATATTCTCCGGTTTCATCTATGGTGTCCGCATGGATGCCCAAACCCGGCAAACCACGCATACCCGTAACATTTCTCAAGTTTACCAAAAACTAGAAGGAGGTTTTTCCTCTTATATAAAGTTCTCCGTGGTGACAGTCTGCAGAGGTCCAGTCTTCAACTATTCCGTCTGAGTCATTATCTATAGGAGTTCTGGAATGAGTACAACCTTCTTCTTGACAATCAATAACCACAAAGGCACCTTCGGGCGTGGTGGCTAAATTTTCATTCATTTCTTCGATTGAAGTAAAAATTGCCGACACTTGAAATGGGGCTCCGGGGTCACCTTTTTCTCCCATTACGCCTTGGGGGCCACGCCAGGACATTTCATAAGGTTCAACTTCGTAATTCTTGGCATTCTTTACACTCCATATGGTATAATCATTATTAATGATTAAATCAAAACTTCTCAATTGAGTAATTGGTGAAGTTATATTTGTCAATATATATTTTTCTGTTTCTTCGTTGTAAATTACAGTACCAAAAATGAATTTGGTACCGTAATCACCACGAATAGCAAGGATATCTTCTATCTCTTTTGTTTCTGGATTTCGTATTCTAATAAAAGCCATTATTCTTGTTCCTCCTCTTGCGGTGGGTTTGGTGTTGGTGATGAAGGAGTTTCGGCAAAATTGATAGTATTAGAGGTAATTTTAGTCACGTAATCAGTGCACACTAACGCATAATGTGGAAAGTCAGCAGGGTTATAAGAACCAGTTTCCTCGTCTATAAAAGCCTCATAAGTTTTTTCTATTTTTTCTGGTAATTCATTTCCTTCAGCATCAAATTCTGTTTTACCACAATAAATAACATTATAAGTTGGCATAAAACGTACTGAATTTTCTCTATTACCTATAGCACCCTCATAGAGATGCCAAGTTGTTACTAAAATTTTTCTATACTCGTCCTCATCTTCTGTGTCATGTTGAGTGGTATAAGTTGCTATAATTTTTGCAATTGGTGCTAATTGCCCATAATGAAATAGTACACCAGTAGCCATCACACCCTAAGTTTCTCTGCTACCATTCTTGTTGGTAGTGTTTTGCAAAGCACGATACAATTTTAACAATTTCCACGCCTCACCAGGTAGCATATTTTGAGACTGTCCATAATTTGGATAATCAGTTTGATTGGAAGACTAGCTTGCAAAATCAAAACTATAAGGTTCTGGGTCATCATTATAAATCTAAAAAACTGCATTAAACATTTTAGCCCCTCTAAAGTAGGTTGTACTATTTTCGTCTTTCTAATTCTAATCCATTGTAACGCGAGCGTCTCTATATCCCAAAGTAATATTGTGGCAATACATTTCTGATTGTAAAACTATGGGAGTGTTGTCCGCTACAATAGCTACATAGTAATCCTCTGGCATTGGTTCATCTTCCACCCAAACTCCGCTAGGAACCGATTCCTCCCTAGCCCAATCAGAGACGCTTCCATCAATCATAAAAGGAAGCTCTTTTGCTATTCGTTCACCATCTCCGCTTTTGAAGCGAGGATGAGTATGCGAAGCGTCTGGGTCGTAAATTATAAGCTCTCCGTCGTAGGGTATATATTCAACCACGTCCCATTCTTCTTCGGTCATGTGTTTATTAATCACTGTACCCTTAATTTCTATTGGTTCTGACATCTTAACTCTCCTCCTCTTCTTCTGTTTCTGGCAATTCACTGCGTATAATAAAAGTATTGTTAGCCAAACAACTAGCCACTATATTGTCAAGTGTTGCTGCACCAGCTAGATTTACATCAGTACCGCCGTTGCCTATAGCCAAAGTCTTAAAAGTTCCATCATTATTACGAATAATAATAATTTCATTTTTAGTGATTTTTAAGTCATCGCTTGTGTCTTCGGATTCGTCTTTTGCAGCAATTTCTCCCTCTGTATAAGAACGCATTTGTGTAATGGCATTAACTGTATTGCGTTCAAGTGTAGCGTCCCAACCACTACCATCAACAATGTTGGCTTTTCCCGAGGGTAGGGTTTCTGAATACCAGTTTACTATTGACTGTCCAATAGTAAGACTCTGGAAAGGGGTTGTTCTCCATACACTAGTGCCATTCTCTATTTTTACAACAATAGTAAAAGGACCAGTGTACTTTTGTTCATTTGCGGTGACGCTAGGTGGAACCCTCCAAACAAAATTTACCAATCCCTCACCATTAGAACCATCTGCAAAACTTGGAGTGATATCAGCATTGGCAATTTTGTAGTCTTGCATACCACTTCCTAACTGGACTATAACAGTTATTTCTGTATTGGGGTCAGCCACATTTATGTTGCTAACTTTTTTGGGTATTTGAAAGAAAACATTTACCGTGTTTTCGCTACCAAAAGTACATATAGTAAAATTATAGTTCGCGGGAGCTACTATACTGTGAGTTTCATCGTGAATAAAGAGAATTTCGTTTTTTGCCGGTCCAGTTACCAAAGACAAACTAGGAACTTCTCCAACACTAGATAAGGTCCCAGCCACAGTAAAACCAGAAAAGGTTGGTGTATTCCAAGAAAAAGCTATCTTAGTTACACCACCCTCTATTTTAGTATCATAAATAGAGATAGCTATTTCTATTGTACCGGCTGATGCAAACGCCGCAGGTGGCACAGTCCATTGTAATTTAAACCATTGAACACCAGCTCCATCTGTGGTTGAGCTTCCAGGAATTTCTTCAAGATTAGACCATTCCTCCACGTTGCTGGCTGTATTTCTCCAACGCAAAGTCTTCAAACTGCACAAACTTAAATTGTGGTTTTCGTGAAAAACAGGCAATTTAAAGGTTACTTTTTGTGAGTTAACGTCACCCTCATAGGCCAACACAAGGTTATAATCTTCCGGAACTTCGAACTGTCTTTTGGTATTTATTTTTATTGGTGAATCAGATTCGACTAGTGTTGCTCCTTGCGGTACCCCTTCTGAATTTGGGTGTAAACTAGCAAGCAATTCATCAAAAGTAGTTCCCATTATTAATTACCTCCTTGAATTTCTTTTTGTATTCTTTGACATTCTTTCAAAATGTCATTACATAAGCTAGCATATTTAAACATCAATTCATTATGCTGCTCTAATACAGATGGCGTAGCATCCATATTTTTTATATTAGTTGTATAACCAGATGGTTTTACTTTAATATTCACCGTATCAGTGGTTATAAAATCTCCGCCACATAGTGACACAGAAAAACTTCCTGTTTTAATTACTTCTGGAGATACATAGCACTCATTAGGAGCTAATCCTTCTGTCCCAAGTAATTTTAAGTAGGTATCACCATTGTGCGTAAATAATGCACCGATTGGTGTTAAATCCTTCCACTCGGAAGTTTGAAAAACAAATTTAGCCTTGAGATAGTTTTTACTATCAGCTACAACTTCTATGTCTTTTTGGGCGGGATTAATTGTTAAAGACTGGTGATTTACATAAAAATTTAGAGTCATCTAATTTTCCCCCTTGAATTTTTCTTTCTAAAATAAGTAAACTTTTAACCAATTCACTATACCACTTTGAGCAAAAGAAAATCACCATAGGAAATGGTGATTCTCTGTATCTATTTAAAGCAATTAAACGTAGGGAACATAGAGTGAAATAGGTTCCACATTATCCGTGCAGTATGTTCTGTCTTGACAATAATAGGTTCCATAGGTTTTTTTACCGGTGCTATCAAGTACGTTATATTCACCGTCAAGAAACTCTTGATAGGTTGCCCACAAAGACGTCTCCTCATCATTTACAAAGGTTGGGTGGCCGCAATCGATACGACAGGTCTTTGTACCAACGTCTCCAGAATCGACTTGGGTAGCATAAATAGTAATATGACGAGTCCAATCTCGAGTTTCTTCATCATAATATCCAGTAGCTACACTATCAATAATATTGTAATACTGTACTGGTACAGAGGCCCCGTTTACTGTAGTGGTCTTGGAAGGGTCTAAAGTAATTAACGCACCAGATGCTTCTCGGTAGGTTGTTTTATCCTTTGCCAAGGACAATGATAAAGCTCTATACAATCTTAAAAACTGCCAAGCATTCTCTGGTGTCATTGGAGTGTCACCAACAATACCACTATTGCTAGTAAATGTATAGGGCGATGGGTCGTTGTTAATTAACGTAAAGGTTGCCATATAGGTTCCTTCGGAGTTTTTAGACTAAACTTTTTCATTACTTGTTCTAAAACGAAAACGAATATTGTGTTTATATAACTTTACAGAATTACGCAAGTAATCTTTTGCTACGTAATTGGTTAAATCAACATCGGTCGAACCTATCAATTCTGGCTCACCGTCTACCACAAGATATTCATCATAATAACTTCCATCCGCGGCCGGCACTAAATAAATTGTATCTGGACTAACTACCTCTTCTATGCTTGAAACTTTCTGTATCGTCATTTTTGATAGAGTTTGAATAGCAGCTTCTAACAATTCAATACGAGAATTCATATTTGCAGAAGACACTTCCAAACCAGCTGTTTTTCCCGATACCTCGGACAAATCACCCTCTGTTTCGGTTAGGCGTTCATCCAAGTCAGTGATTGTTGGTTGTACGAGATTTTTTACCGCGATAGCAATTTCAGCCTTATCGGCTTCGGTAAGTACGTAAGTGTCTCCTTTTTCGCCTTTGAGGGAAGCAAGCCACTCTTCTTCAGTTCCACCAAAACCGTGATTGACCGCAATTTGATAAGCAGATTTGCTTGTTGTTTCTACGCGACGGTAGATTGGCACTTCTGGGGTGCCAGTATTCATATCCACATAAAAGCCACCATCTTTGGTGACATAACACCAGCCCTCGTGGAAAGGGGTGATGTTAAAAGCGAGACGACTTTTGTCGCCTTGTAAAATTTTAAATAAAGCCATTGTACACCTCATTGATGTACTATAAGTATCTGTAAGCGTCTCTGACTGTCCTTATAGTACTTTTTAATAATTTTGAATTAGGGCAGCGACGAATCACTGCCCTATAAGTTTTTGATTTGTTTAAATCAGAATGAACCCCAAGTGAGTTGAGCTTCAATTGCTGCGATAGCATCAGCATTTGTCTTTACAGCACCGTCAGCAAGAGCCTTTACATCTGCGTCAATCTCTGCGGAAATAGCAGTGTGAAGAGCGGTGTCGAGTTCAGCAGCCTTTGCTTCAGCAGCCGCCTGAGCAGCGTTAGCCTTAGCAGTAGCATCACCAGCAGCTGCGTCGATAGCTTCCTGCTTAGCAGTAGCAACCTGACCAGTTGTAGCGTAGCCAGCTTTGTTGTCCTCGAGGTCTTTGATGCGGTTACCGAGAGCAGCCTCAGCCTCAGTAGCACGAGTGGTTTCAACACCGATAGCGGTGCTTACCTTCTCAACGTCAACCTTGGTCTCAAGTGCACCAACTCTTGCAGTAAGGTCAGCTGCACCCTCTTTGTCGTTAGCGATGTATTGAGCAATCTCTTTGAGAGTGTCAATAGTGTCGTTAACAGCAGCGTCATCTGCGAAGAAGTTGTCAACAGTAGCCTTTACTTCAGCAAGGGTAGCGTCGGTTTCAGCAAGAGCTGTCTTGTCTGCCTTCTTTGCGAGTTCACCGTCAACATAGTCCTTGTCAGCATGCTTTTCAGCGTCAGCTTCGAGAGCCTCAATCTTGCCTTCAGCAGTACCTACGCGATTGGTGAGTTCCTCAAGAGCAGCATCTGTAGCGATACCAGCGGTCTTCTCGTTGATGTAGTCAACGATAGTTGCTGCGGTAGCACCCTCAGGAAGAGTACCTACGAGGTCAGCGAGGTTGTCAAGGTTAGTACCGAGAACTTCAATAGCACCGTCGTTAGCGAGAACGTAAGCGGCGAGGTCATCAGCAACCTTCTTTACTGCTGCATCGTTGGTTGTTTGATACTGTGTAAGAGCAGTAGCGAGAGCCTGAGTATCAGCAATCTCAATACGGCCTGCTTCGGTATCAAGGAACATCTCCTTTGTGTCAGTTGTGAACAAAATCTGACCGCTAACAACAGCCACGGAGTCAAGGTTGGCTTTTAAGCCTTTAAGAAACTTTACATCCATAGTTCTAATCTCCTTATGTGTATTTTATTTTATTAGTCCTTAGACTAAATAATCAAAAGTCATTCCAAGTGGTGGCTTGGTCAGCCTTTTCCACCTTTTCAGCAAATTCACCTTCGATATCAGAAATATCAAAATCAGCAAGAATAAGTTTGACTATTTCTTCTTTATCCTTGTCTGTAAGAACATAGTCGCCGCCTTGTGCGGAAATAATAACTTTATTTCCCTCTCTACGGATTGACACATTTTCTCCGGCTTCTATTTCTGTCTTATTCTTTATATAGTCGGGTTGCGAAGGGTCATTTTCATTCCAGTCGGGTTGAGCATCAGATACGCGGTAAATACTATGCATTCTGTATCTATCATAATTTTGTGCCATAATTATTTACTTAAATCAAATTCGTTGGTGTCGAAAGTGTCTTCAAGTCTTAGTCTGTAAGGACCAAGTGTGAATACATCGCTACCGACAGTGCGGACTTTGATTTGTACCTCCACTATATTTATTTTTGGGTCAAACATAAGAGTTTCTTCTTGGGAAAGAACTATTGCTATACAATTTTTACCTTTAAGAAAATCCAAATCGCTGGTGTCATCCTGTGTTTTAATGAGGATGTTCTTTTTCTTTTGACGATAAGTGATAGTATATTCTTCCAAGTCGGAAAGTCTTACATATGGCGGCAATGGAAAAATGTTTGTGGGTGTTGTTCCACGAGAAAAAGCACCATCTAACATAGCAAAATTCCTCCTTATGTTTATTATTCATTCAAATATAAGTGTTTATTTGTCAAATTCGGTATACTAAAATCGTGTTATGGACGGGTTTTTGTGGAAGTGAATAAGGCAAAACTTACTTATACCTGCAGGAGGAGTGATATATGAGTAAAGGCGAAATCAAAATTACGGATATTTTAAATAGAGCAAAGATAAAGTTTGTGAGAGAAAAGAGCTTCTCGGACTTAAAGCACGGATTATTCCGTTATGATTTTTATATCACGAACTTACGCGGCCGCCGTGTGATAATTGAATTCAATGGTGAGCAGCATTACCACTATGTAAAAAAATTTTTTAAGACGCCAAGAGACTGGCGAAAGGCACAAGAGCACGACCGCAGAAAAATCAGTTATGCCCTTGCTAATGATATTGATATATACATCATTCCCTTTTGGGAAATTGATAATATAAGAACCGCGGCCGACATCTTTCAAGACAAATTTTTGGCGAAAACTCGTTGGAAAAACGATGAAGAACTTATCCATTCTCCGTTGTATCAAAAAAATTGACTAAATGATGTTATCTGCTACTTATAAATGGAAGCAAAGCGATAAAATGGGGGAAAGAAAATAAATGGATTGGAATGCGTTTTGGACTGGTATGGGAAACGCAGTAGACATATTGATACTGGTCGGGGCAGTAGTCTTGGCTGTGGAGAGAATATGTAACTACTTCGGTAAACCTATCAAGTTCGCCAAAAAGAAGAGCGAAGAGTCACTTCGCAAAAACATTATAGAAGTGTTGGACGAGGTTCTTCCAAAAATGTTGGAAAAGCACGACCTTGAAACAAGAGATAGATACAAGGCCGACCGCGAAAGATACTTAGAAGATATCAAGTCAGAAGTTTTGACAAGTATTCAAAAAGAACTTGGACAAGTGTCCCATTTGTCAGAGCAGTATGACGCACTCGTTGTCAGTGCGAAAGATGTGTTGCGTGAGAAAATCATGCAAATCTATTTCAAAAACAAGAAAGATAAAACACTTACTTTCCACGAAAAAGAAGCGTTGGACCAATACTACATTGACTACAAGGCTATCAAAGGAAACAGCTATATCGACAGATACTACAATAGAATGTGTAGATGGACTGTTGAGGACGACGATTTTGAAGATGAAGAATAATAGAGAAGACTTCGGATTTTCCGAAGTTTTTTCTTTTGTAAAAATTTGAAAGTAATTAAAATTTATGTTATACTATTTATAGAATAATGAAGGAGTGTAATAATATGATAATTATTAGCATCACTATTGTCATTATTTCATCTGTTATTCTATATATAATATATAATAATAAGAAAAAATATTTAAAAGAATAGTATAAAAATGATATTTACAATCAGTTGCTTTCCGAAACCGAGGAAAAGTTTTAGGCGGTAAAAGCGTCTTATGCCGCTCGTGAAGCGGAAGCTCTGGAAAATTTTGAAAACACACAAAATAGAATTAAGAAAGAGAGAGAACTGCTAGAACAAAGTTTAACAGACAGAAAGACGGCAATAGAAGAAACATTGGAGCAAATCAACGCTCGAAAAGAAGAAGCAGAAGCCTATTACAACTCTTTGCTTGAAGAGGGTAAAGAGCAAGTAGAAATCAAGGTTAAGTCTCACGAAGAATTGCTTATGTCTTAGGCGGCCGCCCGTATCAGGGAAGAAACCGATAAAGAAAAAGAAAAAGTAAAAAATGAACTGGCCGCATTCATTGAGTTGTGCAAGTCGTAGGAAAATCAGAAAAGGCTTGAACTTGGTGAACTTTCTGCAATATTAGAGGACTTTAAAAAGAAGCAAGAAGTCGTTAATCAAGAAATACTTCGTAGGAGACAGGTCGAAGAACAGCAAGATTTTTATCGTGTTCTTATCGGTCAACAAGAAATTGACGACATTCATTGTCTACTCAGTATCAGAGAAAAATTGACTTTTCGTGAAAATCTTGATAAACTTATTTATGATGTGTATATTTCCAAAGCGGTTTTGGAAATGACAAAACGCGTCTTAGGCGGCCGGGCTCCGTCTGGAATATATAAGATTACCCGTCTTAAAACTGGCGAGATTTATATTGGTAAATCCACTGATATTAAAAAGCGTTGGACTGAGCATTGTAAAACCGCCTATGGTGTGGGTAGTATTGCCCATTCTATTTTGCACACTACCATCCGCCGCGATGGTATTGAAAATTTTACTTTTGAGTTATTGGAAGAAGTTCCAAAAGATAAACTAACAGAAAGGGAAAAATATTGGATTACTTTTTATGGAAGTAAAGAATACGGACTTAATGAACGAAACGGATGAGGTGATATATGTATCAACTTATCTCGACAAACCAATAAAGGTGGTTTATGAAGGTGAACCTATAACAAAAGAAGAGGCTCTAAAACTATGGTTTGAAATTTTACAAAAATTTTCAAATAATAAATAAATTATGAAATCCCGAGCAGAGAAACTGAACGGGTGGAGGCAAAATGAATTTAAGTAAACAACAAGAAGACATTGTTACCACAACCGCAGACAAGGTTGTTGTTGTAGCATCGGCGGCGAGTGGTAAAACCACCGTCCTCACAGAAAGAGTAAGATTTTTACTTGATAAGGGTGTAGACCCCAAGGAAATATTACTCATCACTTTTACGAACGCGGCGGCCGAGGAATTGGCAGAGCGTTTGGGACATCCCAAAGGATTGTTCATTGGAACTATCCACTCTTACGCAAATTATCTCCTTTTATCCAATGGAGAGGACACCCAGGATATTTTGGAAAATGAACAGTTCGATAAATTGTTCAGCCGTATCAAGCATACTCCTGAGTGTTTGCGACCAATCAAGTACTTGCTTCTTGATGAGGCTCAGGACTCAAATGAAGCACACTTTGAATTTTTGCTTGATATGATACAGCCAGAGAACTATATGATTGTTGGCGACTGGCGTCAGTCCATCTATCGTTGGAATGGTGCTTATCCCGACTACATTCTCAATCTTTCTAAACAGGCAGATGTAACCACCTACCCACTTGATGAAAATTATAGAAATGCAAATACCATTCTTCAATTTGCAAAAAATATAATTATGGGTGCTGGTGCCGACTATCGCGACGAGTCAGAGCCTATGCGTGGTATTACTGGTAAAGTAAGTCCCGATGTGGAATACAATCCCTATGCTATTGCTCGCACATTCGCAGAAATGAAAAGCGGCTTTGGAACCTGGTTCATCCTCACCAGAACAAATAGTCAGATAGATGAACTCGCTTCAGTATTTGACAAGTTCAAAGTTCCTTATGACACTTTCAAGAGAGCACAACTCGACAACAAGGAACTCAACAAGAAAATGAAAGAGGATACTGTAAAGATACTGACAATCCATACCGCAAAGGGTTTGGAGGCAGATAATGTCATCGTGGTTGGAGCACGCTTCTACAATGTAGAGGAAAAGTGCGTAAGTTATGTTGCGGCCACACGAGCAAGAAATCGTTTGATTTGGACGAGAACACCCAACAGAGTAAAACAACAATTCAAAACAAATAACTGGGAAACCTAAAGGAGTAATAATATGAGAAGCATTTATAAGTATGATATAACAGAATCTACCACTGGATTGGTTAGCGGCCCCATTACAAAGGTACTTTGTACTGATGTCCAGAAAGGTCGCATAGTAGTTTGGGCAGAGGTTGATACCGATGCTCCCGAAAGATTTTTCCAATTCTTCCCAATTGGAACTGGCTGGAACCTCAGCAATGTAGGCGAGGACAACGACTGTATCCTTGATACGCACACCTATATCGGCACAATTCAGTTGATGGGTGGTTCACTTATTTACCACATCTACGGAGCAGAAGTAATTAAGGTTGGTAAGAAAACAAAGTTTAAGAAACTCAATATGGCATCGGCGGCCGCTGAACCTCAGGTAGAACCCGAGAAGCCGGCGAAAAAGACAGAAAAGAAAGCCTCTTATTCTGGAGTTGCGATGCTCAACCCTGAGTTGTTTAGCAAATTGATATAATCGAATACGAGAGAGTAGATGTGTAATCTACTCTCTCATTTCTAATTTGACTTTTTATAAAATTTGTGATATAATAAATATGTAATAAAAGCGAAAGGAAAAATAGATATGACTTACGAAGAAATAAGTACAAAATATCCCGTTGGAAAATTACTCGCAAGTGAAATAGTTTATGTAGACCGCACTGGTTATTATGTAAATGAAGCAGATAAGGAGTTTTATCTAACTAATTATCACTTTGTGAGATTTTATCCCAACAACTATGTTGAATATAAGGAAAAGCAAGTCAAAAAGTATGTTGTTCAGGGATGGCTGGTAACTGACGAAGGTTTCTTTGTAGCAGAAGATACTTGGGATGGATGGCAGCCTTTGGATGAAGATGACCTTGCTGAAATAGAAGCAAAAGGATTCGCCATTACAGAATTTTGAAGAAAAGGAGAATAGAATGAGTAATTACACAATAAATGATATAGAATCATTGTCTTTCAAAGACGGTGTAAGACAGAGAATAGCGATGTACCTCGGCTCCGCAGATATGCAGGGTGTATATAACGCAATCCAAGAAATAATTTCAAACTCCATTGATGAATATTTTATGGGGTATGGTAAGCAAATATTTATCGGTGTTTATAACACACCAGATGGAGATGAGGTAGTTATTTCCGACCACGGCCGCGGAGTTCCGTTTGGTATTAAAGAAGATGGTAGTAATGTTCTTGTTGATATCTACTCTCGTCCTCACACGGGCGGCAAGTTTAACGATAAAGTATATAATTCCGTTGCAGGATTAAATGGTATTGGTGGTAAAGCAACTTGTCTTTCTTCTTTGCGTTTCCATGTAACCTCATATAGAGACGGAAAACAAGCAACGGCAGAATGGGAAAAAGGAGTGTTAATTTCTTACAAGGAGGAAGAGTGGTTATCTAAAGAAACTGGAACTTATGTAAGATTTATTCCAGATAAAGAAGTTTATAATATTGAACCAATCAAAATTGATTTTAAGGTTCTGTGCGAGCGTTGTAAAAATCTATCTTATCTCACAAAAGGTTTAACTTTCAATTTGTCAGACAATGATATTCACAAACCCACCGTTTCTTATTGTGCAAAAAACGGTTTGCTCGACCTTGTAAAAGATAATGCAGATAATGCTATTCACACAACTCCCGTATACTATTCTCTTAAAGAAGGCAATATTGAAGTCGAAGTTGCTATGATGTGGACCAAAGGAAAAGAAAAATCCTTTACTTTCACAAATGGTCTCTGTCAGTCCGAGGGTGGAACATCGCTCACTGGTGTAAAGACCGCAATCACTAACTTTATCAAAAAACAATTCAAAGGAGAATTCGATGGCGAAATGGCAAGAACTGGTCTGGTGTATGCCGTTGCGTGTAAGATACCTAACCCTTCATTCGCAAATCAGACCAAGACGAAGATAAACAATCCCGAACTTAGAGGTATTGCTCAGAGGGCGGCCGGCAATGGTTTGGAGGCATTCGCAGTGCGTAAAGCAAACGAATTCCAGATAATTACCGACTTCCTTGCGAAAGAGCGTAAGGCAGAGGCTGCGGCTGAAAGAGCGAGACGCCAAGTTCTTGAAGCGGTAAAAGATATTGAAAAGAACCAAAAGAAGAAAATGTTCGCGTCCGACAAGTTGAAAGATGCGGAGTTCTTGGGCGAAAATTCAATTTTGCTTATCGCAGAGGGAGACTCTGCTATGGGTGGTCTTGCTTTGGGTAGAGATTATACCAAGTATGGTATTATGGCTATTCGTGGTAAGATTATCAATGCGTTGTCCAACCCCGACGAGAAGATATATAATAATGAAGAAATCAAGTTGCTTTTGAGTGCCCTCAACATCATTCCTGGCAAGTATGACAGCAAGAAGTTGAGATATGGTAAGTTGGCTATATGTACTGATGCTGATAGTGATGGTTATCATATTGGCTTGTTGATTATGGCGGCACTTGCTCATTTGGCACCCGAGTTCATCAAGGAAGGAAGACTATGTTGGTTGCGTTCTCCTCTTCATATCGTGACCGACGGTAAGAACGAGACTTACTACTTCACTGATGAAGAACTCCACGAGGCAAAAACAAAAGGAAAAATCAAGGGCGAAATCCATAGAAACAAGGGTCTTGGTTCTTTGGAGCCTGAACAGGCAAGACGCTCTATGTTCAATCCAGCATTCCAGAGATTGGATGTGTTGGAATACACTGACGAAGCGATGAATTTGCTTTATGACTTGATGGGCGAAGAAGTCGAGCCAAGAAGAGAATTTATTATGAATAATGTTGATTTTTCGGAGATAAGAGAATAATGAATATTTTACGCTACGATACCGATAAAACAAGCTACGAAGATTTGGTTGAATTAACGAATGAATTTCACAAAAGAAATATTGATGTTATTGTAATGCCAAAAGATGTAGATGTGCTTCTTGATTGCGACACAGCCACCCTGTATTGGGCAAAGGCACAGATTGAAGAAGCAATCAGAAAAAAAGAAATAATGAACCAATAAAACTGCGGCCGGGCCCCTCTGTCCTTACAGAGGTGGCACCGCGGCCGTGTACATATTTTTTTGAAAATTTGATAACAATACTATTTTGACTTTTTTGAAAAATTATGATATACTAATTATAGTAAAGTGAAAGGAGAGAAAAATGGCAGAACTCAAACCGATTATAACAGAGTCCATGACCCAATATGCGGGTGCAGTTTTACAATCCCGTGCATTGGTTGATGTAAGAGACTGTCTCAAGCCTTCGGCAAGACAAATCTTTTATTGTATGGATAAATATAAATATGTTGCGGCTAAACCTTTCCAGAAGACAATGGCAGCGATAGGCGATGCGATGAAGCATTTCTACATCCACGGCGATAGTTCGTGTGAAGGTATTATAATGCGTGCCGGTCAACCTTTTGCTATGAGATATCCTCTCATAGAAGTAAAGGGTAATGGCGGAACTTTGCTTTCGTCTGGAAACTGGGCGGCACCTCGTTATACTGATGCCAGATTGTCCAAACTTGCGGCTTACTTGTTTGATGACATAGAGAAAGACACAATCGACGATTGGCGTGATAACTATGCTGACAACGAGCAATATCCCGCAGTTCTTCCCACAAAGGGCTTTTACAATCTTGTAAATGGTTCTTCGGGAATAGGAATTGGTATGGCTTGTTCCATTCCGCAATATAATATCAAAGAACTCAATAACGCACTTATACACCTCATAGACAATCCCGATTGTGATTTTGAGGAAATTTACTGTGCTCCCGACTTCGCAACCGGCGGTATCCTCTACAACGAGGAAGATGTCAAGCGTTCGATGAAAGACGGCACTGGATTTGCGTGTAAGTTGCGTAGTGTTGTTGAGTTTGACCCCAAGGAGCGTTGCTTTGTGGTAACTGAAATACCCTATGGTGTATATACGAATACCATCAACGGTCAGTTAGAAGAAATTGTAAATGGCGAGGATAACCCCGGCATAGAGCGTTTCAATGACTTGACTGGAGCAAAGCCCCTCATCAAAATTTATCTTGGTAAGAAAGCGAACCCAGATAGAGTATTGAAGTATTTGTTCAAAAACACTTTCCTTCAGTATCACTACGGTATCAACTTCACAATGCTTGATAACGGTCGCTTCCCTAAGGTATTTGGTTGGAAAGAAATGCTTCAAGCACACATAGACCACGAAAAGGAAATCTATCGCAGAAGTTTTCAGTTCGACCTCAATAAAATCAAACATCGCATTCACATCATTGATGGCTTGTTGATTTGTATGGCGTCCATTGAAGAAGTAGTTCAGACAATTCGTAATTCTGCTTCGTCAGCGGCAGCGTCTACCGCACTTCAAACAAAGTTCTTGCTTGATGCAGAACAAGCAAAAGCCGTTCTTGATATGAAATTGAGCCGTTTGGCACATCTCGAAGTTCAAAAACTCCAGAGTGAGCGTAAAGAACTCGAGGACAAGGCGGCCGCGATAGAGAAAATTCTCAACGATGAAGAGTTATTCAAGGAAGAAATCAAGAAAGGTTGGAGAGAAGTAGCAGCCAAGTTTGGTGATGCTCGTAGAACAAAAATTCTCAACCTCTCCAAAGATGATGAAGAGCCGACGGAAATTCGTCAACTCCAAATCTCCTTGACCAACTTGGGTTATCTTTTCATCACCGAGGTTTCCTCACTTTACACCCAAAAGCGTGGCGGCGTGGGTAATAAACTCAAAATGGAAAATGGAGAATATGTAATTAGCACTCATACAGTAAACTCCAATGAAGAACTTTTATTGTTCTCTCAAGCGGGTAATGTATTCCATCACTCCGTTGGTAGCATCGCTATCAATGAAAAAATTCACGCTCATCAAATCATTCCTGCAAAGGATTGGGAAAAGATTTGTGCCATTACCTCAACAAATAAAAAGACTACCGAACCTTATATACTTTTCTTCACAAAGAAAGGAATGGTAAAGAAGTCTGAATTATCCGAATACAACATCACTCGTAATGTTGGTCTCAAGGGATTAACTCTCGACGAGGGAGACGAAATCGTTAGTGTAATTTTCACTGACAAAGATGTAGTCGGAATACTCACTGAAAGTGGTAATTTCCTCATAATTGAAACAGAGGATATTCGCCCAATCGGTAGAGTGGCAAGAGGTGTAAAAGCAGTAAAGCTAAATGATGGCGATAGTGTTATTAGTGTTCGTGCTATTCCTAATGACACAACAATGCTCGCTTCTATCAGCGGCAATGGCTTGTTTAAGAAAACGGATGCGTCCGAGTTCATAACACAGGGCCGCGGCACCAAAGGAGCGAAAATTCAAAAACTAAATGATGGCGACTGGATGGCTGACTTCTATCCGATAACGAAAGAAGGCGACATTTTGGTTGTGTCCACCAAGGCCTGCATCAAACTTACAACCGATGATATTCCCGTGCTTTCCAAAGGAGCACTCGGAAATAAGTCCATCAAAATGAATGCGGCCGACAATGTGGTACGAATTTCAATCTGTTGAAATTCGTAGCCACTGAAAATTTGAAAAGTTCAGAAAATTCTGATATAATAATTATAGAAAGTTGAGAGATACTTTCAAAAAATAAAATACAAAAGCCACCAAGAAAAAAAATAAAAATAGTGGCAAGAAAAAGGAGAAAAAATTATGAAACTCACAGAAAAGTCCCAAAGCGTATTCGACTACATCAAGGCAAATGGTGGTAAGGTATCCATCGATGAGCTCGCAACTGCTCTTGACAGAACTACTCGTTCTGTTGGTGCAAACGTAACTGACCTCGCAAAGAAGAACCTCGTTGTTCGTGAGAAGGTTGCTGGCGAGGGTGAGGATGCTAAGGATATCACTTACGCAGTTCTCACTGAGGAAGGCAAGACCTTCGTTCCCTCTGAAGACGCAGAGTAATTAAAACACCACTGAAAATGATGGGGTTATGAAAATAACCCCATTAATTACCCCAAAAACTTTTAACAGAACTTTTAAACAAACAAGGAGAAAAAACCATGCTTAATCAAATCAAAGACGGAAATGTCGTAAAAATTGAGGGTATTCTCAGTGAAATCGACCTCAAGTACGGAACCTTTACCAAGGATAATGTGGAGACCAAGAGTGTTGGCGGCCACATCAAGGTTCGTGTAAATACAAAAGTAAATGGAGTAGACGCTGAACTCGAAATTCCTGTTCATATGTTTGCTACTCAGTATACCAAGAACGGTGCTGTTAATCCCGCGTTTGAGTCCATCGAGCGTGTGATGAACGAATACGTAAGTATCGCCGCTTCTGATATAGACCGTGCTGACCGCGTAAGAATCACTCGCGGCACTATCGCAATGAATGAGTACTACGGTCAGAACGAAAACCTCGTTTCCTTCCCTCGTATCTCGACTTCTTTCGTAACAAAAATTAAGAAGGACGAGTGCAAGCCTGACGCTTCCTTTACCGCAATCTTTATGGTAGGTAGCAAGGGTTATGAGGTAGACAGAGACGGTGTTGAGACCGACCGTTATAAGGTAACTGGTATGATTCCTCAGTATGGTGGAAAGGTAGACGTTGTTCCTTTCTACGCAACTAACCCCGGCGTTATTGACGCTCTTAGCCAGTACTGGAATGACGGCGACACAGTTAAGGCAACTGGTAAGTTGAACTTCACTTCAACAGTAGAGAAGTTCGAGGTTAAGGTTGACTTCGGTGAGTCCTCAGAGGGTCATCGTACTGTGTCTGTAAGCGACCTCGTTATCACTGGTGGTTCAAGCACTCCTCTCGAGGGAGAGTTCGCAATCAACTATGATGATGTAAGAGCCGCACTTGAAGCTCGTAAGGCTCACTTGGCACAGCTCAAGGAAAAGAGTAAGAATAAGGGTACAGCAGGAAAGGCTCCCGCCGCTTCTACTGGCAACAAGTTTGCTGGACTCGGCTTCTAATCTTGGAGGACTGATAAATGGCTAATATTGATATATTCAACATTGAGCCTTCGGTCATTAGCCGAGATTTAAAGGGAAAATATATAGCTATTTACGGACGCGAGAAGGTGGGTAAAACTACCTTCGGTGCCCGTTTGCCGAGGGCCCTATTCTGTAATTTTGAGGTAGGTACTAACTTCCTCTCGGGTGTAAGAGCCCAAAACATTAGTAAATGGTCTGATTTCAAATTGGTGCTTCGTCAGTTAGAGCAGCCCAAAGGACGTGAGTTCTTTGATACTGTTGTAATTGATACAGTAGGCCAAGCCTATACTCTTTGTGAAGAGTTCATTTGTGCTCAGGCGGGCGTTCAAAAACTTGGGGATATTCCCTATGGTGCTGGATACGCAAGCTGTAAGAAAGAGTTTGAAGCAGCATTGAGAAAAATAACTATGCTTGGTTACGGCATTTGCTGTATTTGCCATAGCGAAGTTAAGAAAGAAGCTGGACCCAATGATACGGTTGTCGAAGTTGTTTCGCCCGCTATGCCATCGCGTGCGGCAGATGTTGTTAACAGACTTGTTGACATTATCGCGTACATTGATGTGTCATATGACGAGCAGGGCAACGCAGTAAGAAACTTTGTTACTCGCCGCACTCCCACTATTATGGCTGGTAATAGACTCCCTTATCTTGACCCCGTAATACCTTTCTCCTACGAAGGACTCGTTGACGCAATTGGCCGAGCGATTGACCGTCAGCAGCAAATGGATGGAGCTAAGGTTGTGGATACTGCTACAATTCAGGTTGAGGCAAAACTCGACTATAACGAACTTCGCAGTGAAGCATTGGCTTTATGGAACAAGCTTGTTGGAGAAGGCGAGAACGCCAACGAAGAGATGGCACGCCGCATCCAGAAGAGAGTTGAAATGATTTTTGGCAGACCAATGAGATTGTCCGAGATTACCGAAGACCAAGTTGACCTATACAATTTGGTGGTAATGGATATGAGAGATTTGGCTACTGATAAATAATACAACCAAGAAAGCAAATTAGATAGGTAAAAATAAAACCTTTCTAATTTGCTTTTTTTTGAAATTTGTGGTATAATAATTATAGGAAAACAAATGAAAGGAAGGTTGATTATGGCAAAGAGACCTTTGGTACAATGTCGTAGTTGTCATTTGGCTATTGACAGAGATAATGAACAGAATTGGTGCGAGGCATCAAAAGGCTGGTATTACCACACATCTTGCTATGAGGATTTCGTAAAGAAGAAAGGCAAGATAAAAGAGGGCGATATCAGTATAGAAGTTGACGATGATTTGTGGAAGTCTGCGGTTTATGACTACTTGAAAAGAGATTTAAAGATGTCAATAAACTATCAGAAATTCACTTCACAATGGAACAACTTTTTGAAGAGAAATATGACCGCAAAGGGAATATATTTTTCTTTGAGGTATTTTTATGAAATCGCAAAAGGCGACCCTAAGAAAAGCGAAAATGGAATTGGAATAGTTCCGCATATCTACAACGAGGGAACTTGTTATTGGGGCGAACGCAATCAGCGTGATAAAGGTATTTGTGCTCGTATTGAGGCACAGATAAGAGAAATGGAAAGAAAGCCGGTCAAGGTTGTTCGTCGCGAGCGTGTCGAAAAGAAACCCGTGCTAATAGACTTGGCGGCGATTGCTGATATGGAGGACGATGACATATGATAGACAGAAGTGTCGTAAGACAAGTGTTGGGTTCTCTTATGCAGCACCCACAATATTTGGGACAGGTAGACAGATATAGTTTATCTGTAATGGACTTTCCCACCAGGTTTGATAAATATGTATTTTCGGCAATAGTTAATCTTTACCGAAAAGAAGTAGTCAATATAAATCCAATAGATGTTGCGAACTACTTGGAGACAGACACAGTCGGCCGCCAGGTGTTCGAGCAGAACAATGGAGCAGATTATTTACAAGACGCAATTGATTTTTGTGCTTGGGAAAATTTTAGTTATTACTATGATAAGCTCAAGAAAATAAATCTACTTCGAGACCTCAAAAAAGATGGTTTTGATATAACAGAATTTTATTGCGAAGACTTAACAAGAAAAGATTGCGAAATCATCAACGCAAAGTTCGAGCAATTGACAGTTCAAGATATTTGCAATAGCGTCAAGTGTAAATTACTCAAACGCGAGTCGGAATACGCAAGAAGTGCCGAACTCGTAGAAGAAAAAGCAAGTGCTGGCATCCGTGATATGATATACCACATGAACGACCATATTGATATTGGTCCACCCCTTCAGGGTAGAATGTATAGCAAAATATTTGACGGTGCTCAAAAGAAAGCGTTAACAATACGAAGTGGCTGTTCTGGTCTTGGTAAAACGAGACAGGCGGTCGGTGATGCTTGTTATCTTGCTTATCCCGTAAGATACAACTCCCGCACAAGACAGTGGGAACAAACTGGTAGTAATGAACAAGTATTGTTTATTATGACCGAGCAGACAATGGAACAGATTCGTAAGATGATACTTGCGTATTTGTCTGATATCAATGAAAGCAGATTTAAGTTAGGCAACTTCACAAAAGAAGAACAACTTATTCTCGACCAGGCGGTCGCGATTATGGAGCAGTATGAGGAAAATTTCCACTTGGTAAAAATGCCGAACCCCTCCATAGAGTTGGTAAAGACAATCGTAAGAGAAAATTGTTTGACTAAAAAAATAGGTTATGTCTTTTATGACTATATATTCATCGGTCCAGCGTTGTTGGAACAGTTTCGCGGATTTTCTTTGAGAAACGACGAGATATTGCTTATGTTTACAGCGGCCCTCAAAGACTTGGCGGTTGAGCTCGACGTGGCAATGTTTACTTCAACTCAGGTAAACGCGACAGCCGATGATAACAAAAACATTCGTAATGAAGCCTCGTTGGCCGGCGGCCGAGCCACAATCAATAAAGCCGATAATGGTGCGATTATGGCAAGACCGACCCCAGAAGAATTGGAGACTTTGGAAGCGGTTACGAATCAGTATGGAGTACCGAACTGTGTAACCGACATATTCAAATGCCGTAGTGGTGAGTGGACTCAAGTTAGAGTTTGGTCGCTCGTGGATTTGGGTAGAATGAAGAAAAAGGATTTGTTTGTTACGGATGCTCGTTTGGAGCCGATTGCGGACTTCTTCGCTGATGATGAATGCGAAGTTGCGGATTGGGACAACGAGGCATATGTAAATACAATGAACTTCGTTGCGAAACTAAACGAAGAATTTTTGGCGGTAGCCGGAAAGAGGGATATGAGTGGATTATCAGAGTATTATTGATAATTTGAAAGTCAGCTCTGTTATAGACCTTATGACAAAGTTGGGAGCAGACCGTTGGAAAGACGAGGGAAACCACATAATCTTTCCCACGATTTGCCACAACACTGATGCGAGTGAAGCATCGATGAAGTTATACTTCTACAAGAACACAAAGTTGTTCAACTGTTATACCGAAGATGGTATAATGTCAATATTCAAGTTCCTTAAGACATATTACGAAACTCGCGGCATTGAGTATGACTGGGTAAGTGATATCTACAATGTTATTTTGGATTGTTCCAACTTCAATCCGAACGAGGGGTTCACCAAGCCGAAGCACGAAGACTTGCGTGCCAAGTATGGCAAGGTCAATCGTAATGTTGAATTGCCAGAATACAACAAAGGTGCTTTGGGAACTTTCGTAAAAATGTATCCACCAGAATGGCTCAATGACGGTATAAGCCCCGCGGCAATGGATAAGTTCGATATTCGTTATTCCATTTCGCAGAATAAAATAATTATACCACACCTTGATGTGAACGGCCGCCTTGTAGGTATTCGCGGCAGAGCCTTGAATGAGTGGGAAATAGAAAATGTGGGTAAATATATGCCAGTTCGCTTAGAGCAAACTTGGTATAAACACCCATTGAGTATGAACCTTTATGGATTGTACGAAAACAAAGAAAACATCAAACAAACTGGAGTATGTTATGTCTTTGAGTCTGAGAAGTCTGTCATGCAGTGTGAAGCCTTCGATGGACCGAATTGTGCGGTTGCGGTATGCGGCAGCCAGTTCAACAAGTACCAACTCAACTTACTTCTCCGTACTTGCAATCCAAAGGAAGTGGTTTTGTGTTTTGACAGCGAGGAATTGCCAGATGACACAAGATACTTCGACAAGCTTTGGGATATTTGCAAGAAATACAGCAATTACACCAACTTCTCCTTTGTCTACGATAGACTCCGACTTCTCAATCTAAAAGAGAGTCCAAGCGACAGAGGCGAGGAAATATTCAAAAAATTATTAGCGAAAAGGACAAAGGTAAAATGAAAATAAATTTGATAAATAACGACTTCAAGAGCGACTATGTTGCTAACTTACTTCTCTCACGTGGAATTGAGAGTGTAGAAGATTACTTCAACCCAACCGAGAAATATCTCCAGTCTCCCACAGACTTTACGGACATTCGTCTTGCGGCCGCCCTCTACATGAGAGTGGTACTCAATGACAAGCCTCCGTATTCCAAGGTATTGATAGTTGTGGATAGTGATAACGATGGATATACATCGGCCGCAATTATGTATCAGTACACAAAGCGTCTCAATTGCCATTGTAAGATTGATTACTGGCTCCACGAGGGAAAACAGCACGGACTTCAAGACCACATAGATAGATTGATGGAAGAGGATTGTGAGTATGACCTCATTATTCTTCCCGACTCGTCTTCCAACGATGCTCACTATCACGATATGCTTGAAGAAATCAATACACCTTGTCTTATTCTTGACCACCACTTGACAGATGTAAAACTCAGTTATAACGCGGTGGTGGTAAACAATCAGTTGTCTCCTAATTACAAGAACAAGGAGTTGACTGGTGCGGGAGTAGTATATCAGTTCTGCCGTTATATCGACAGCCTTACCGGACAGAAGTGGGCTGATGATTATATCGACTTGGCGGCCTGGGGTATCGTAGGTGATATGGGTTCAATGGCATCTATGGAGAATAGATACATTGTTGAAAAAGGTTTCCAAGAGCAGAATATAAAGAACCCCTTCTTCAAAGCACTTTTGGAGAAACAGGCTTACTCCATCACTGGCAAGATGGGTGCGTCTTGGTCTGAAATATGTAAGGCCGCAAACGGCATATCGGTTGCCTTTTATATCGTTCCTCTTGTCAACGCGATGATAAGAGTTGGAACAATGCCAGAGAAAGAAAGATTGTTCCTTGCGTTCATTGATGGCGAAGCCCTCATACCCAGCGGCAAGCGTGGTGCGAAAGGCACCTTAGAAAAGGTGGCAATTGAGTCCGCCCGCGAGTGCACGAACGCGAAGAATAAGCAAAACAAAATCAAGGAAAGTGCGGTTGAGTCATTGGAGGCGAGAATATTTAAGTATGACTTGCTTGAGAACAAGATATTGTTTGTAAGACTCGAAGACGAAGATACTTTCCCATCCGAACTCAATGGCTTGATTGCGATGAACCTCTCAAGCAAATACAAGAAACCCACAATCGTTGCCCGTCTTAACAATCAAGGCTTCGACCGCGGCTCTGCTCGTGGATTGAACCAGAGTGAACTCAAGGACTTCAAGCAGTTCTTGATGGATAGTGGTTTCTTTGAGTATGCTCAGGGACACGCAAATGCGTTTGGTGTTAGTATTCCCGACAGCAAATTGAGGGAATTTCACCAGTACGCCAACACAGTATTGGCACCCATTGATTTTGGCGAAAATGTGTATGACGTAAACTTTGTTCGTTCCGCAACAGATGCTGACCTTGGCAGTCTTGTTATGGAATTGGGCGAAGCAAAAGATATATGGGGATACGGAAATGGCGAGCCACTTGTTTATGTTCATGACATTGTGGTTGGTCCTTCATCAACCCGAGTTATGGGTTCGAATTTGGACACCCTCAAAATTGAGTATAATGGTATGTCCTACCTCAAGTTCCACGCAAAGGACTTGATTGACGAACTCAAAGAAACTGGAACCTGCCGACTTGAGATAGTTGGTAGAGCAAATATCAATGAGTGGGGCGGCAGAAGAACGCCACAGATATTCATTGACGATTATGAAATCTCAAATTCTAATAATTTTTAAGGAGATATAAGTTATGGCAGAAGAAATCAAAAACACCGAAACAGTTGAAACCCCAGACATTACACCCGTTATCGAATTTCTCAACAACATTAAGTTCCTCGCATCTGCCTATAATCAGATGTGGGTAATCAAGAAACTCAAACTCAATGGCGACTACACTATTGCGTTTGTTGATGACCGCACTAACGAAACGAAGATGATTCTCGTAAATCCCGATGAACTCATGCAGAACGCAATCGAAGATATTGTGGCCCGCGGCTGGTTCACGGTAAAAGAGGATTACCTCCTTACCAACGAAAGATACTTCGATGAGTCCAGAGTTGTACTTGCTGAAGCAGAAAACGCACCAATTGAAGTATCTGATGCTCCTTGGGGCATAGAAAACTAATCAAAGAGGTGGAGTTGTTATGACTCCACCTTTTCAAACTTGATTTTTCTATAAATTTATGATATAATAATTATAGAAAAAAGATAAAAAGGAGAATAAATAAATGGTGAACGAAAGAAAGTATCCGGGTTCGCTCCATAATCATACTCAATATAGCAATGCTCGTTTGAGAGACTGTATCATCAAAGAGGAAGATTTATTGAAGTATGCCGTCGAGCTTGGACACGAAGTAGTAGCTATAACTGACCACGAAAGCGTTATGAACGCAATCAAGGTTGAAAAGGCATATAAGAAAATCAAAGAGAAAAATCCCGACTTCAAAGTTATTTTTGGAAATGAGATTTATCTTTGTAGAAATGGTTTGAACGCTTCAAACTTTATAGCTGGACAAGATAAGTATTATCACTTTATTTTGTTAGCAAAAGATGCTATCGGACATCAGCAAATAAGAGAAATATCAACTCGTGCTTGGCAGCGTTCCTATATGGCACGTGGTATGCGTAGAGTTCCTACCTACTACCAAGATTTGATTGATATTATTCACGCCAACCCTGGACACGTAATTGGTTGTACTGCTTGTCTTGGTGGTGCATTGGGAACCCAGTTGATGAATTACTGGGGAAATAAGAGTGAGGAGTTGTATGGAAAAATCATCAGTTGGTGTGAGCAAATGGAGTGGATTTTTGGAGTAGAGAATTTCTATTTGGAATTACAGCCAAGTGAGTCTCACGAACAGACTTATGTTAATCGTATGTTGATTGATATAGCCAAAAACTTTCATTACAATTATATCATATCGACCGATAGCCACTATCTCAAGAAAGAAGATGCGAAAATTCACGCGGCTTATTTGAACGCACAGGACGGCGACCGTGAGGTTTCTTCGTTCTATGCGACAACCTATATGATGAATACGGAAGAACTTGAAAGTCATTTGGATTTGACAGTAGAGGAGTTGGAAGAGGCTTACAAGAATATCAGACGCATCGCCGCGATGTGCGAAGATTATTCATTGATGAAAGAATTGAAAATTCCTGCACTTCAATGGAACGAGCCTGAAACTAAATATGTAGCAGATAGTTGGTGTGAAAAAATGCCGACGTTGATGAAATTCAAGCAATCTGACTACTATGGAGACGTGGTTCTGGCAAGAGCAATCGTTGATAGACTTATTAAGGAACCATCACTTCAAACTCCTGAAGTATACGCGGCCATCGAAGACAACCTCGATAAGACTTGGGAGTCATCTTTAGTAAACAAAACTCACTGGTCTGCTTACTTCCTCAATCTCCAACGCATCATTGATGTATGTTGGGAAGCGGGTACACTCGTTGGTTGTGGACGTGGTTCCGGTGTTGGATTTATCTTGTTGTATATTTTGGGTATCACTCAAATCAATCCGTTGGCAGAAACGGTACAGACATTCTCATTCCGTTTCTTGAACCCAAGCCGTGTATCTGTTCTTGATATTGATACCGATATTGAAGGCGGCCGCCGTGCTGATGTATTGAACACATTCCGTAAGGTTTATGGTCAGGACAAAGTAGCGAACGTAGCAACCTTCAGAACCGAGAAGTCCAAGTCTGCCGTTCTCACCGCGGCACGTGGTCTTGGCATAGATGTTGATATAGCACAGTATATCGCATCTCTCATTCCTGCAGACAGAGGTCAGTTGAGAACACTCGACCAATGTATGTATGGTGATGAGGAAAGTGGCTTTGAGCCAATCAAACAATTTATTTTCGAAATGACAGAAAACTATCCCGAACTTTGGGAAGTAGCTCATAAAATCGAGGGCCTCGTATGTGGAACTGGTATTCATGCGGGCGGTGTAATTTTCGTTGATGAACCGTTCACTAACTCCACCGCACTTATGAGAGCACCCGATGGAACAATCTGTACGCAGTTCGACCTCCACGACTGCGAAGACGCATCGTTGATAAAGATGGACTTGTTGTCCGTTGAAGCGATGGATAAGATGCACATTTGCCTTGATTTGTTGTGTGAGTATGGATATATTGAGCGTAAAGCGACTTTGCGTGAGACTTATGAAAGCACAATAGGTATCTACAACTTGGAAAGAGAAAGCAAGGATATGTGGCGTATGGTATGGAATCACGATATTCAATCGTTGTTCCAGATGGAGAAACAATCAGGTATTCAGGGTATAGCACTCACGAAGCCTGAGAGCGTTGATGACTTAGCCCACTTAAACTCTATTATTCGTCTTATGGCACAGGAAAAGGGTGGTGAAATGCCACTTAACAAATATGCTCGTTTCAAAGAGGATATTGAATTGTGGTATGACGAAATGAGAAACTTTGGTTTGAAGCCGAGCGAAATGAAGATACTTGAACCCATCATTAAAGGTTCGTATGGTATCTGCGAGTCGCAGGAGGCATTCATGCAGTTGGTTCAGATACCAGAGTGCGGCGGCTTCGACCTCAACTTTGCGGATAAATTGCGTAAAGCAATCGCAAAGAAAAATCCTAAAGCATATGATGAACTCACAAAGGAATATTTCGATACTTGTCGCGAAAAGGGACTAAGTATGGCACTTTGCAATTATGTTTGGAATGTGCTTGTAGCAACATCTCGTGGATATGGATTTAACCTTTCACACACTTTGGCTTATTCATTGATAGCACTTCAAGAAATGAATTTGGCTTATCGTTATCCTATAATGTTCTGGAACTGTGCTTGTCTCATCAGTGATGCGGGCGGCACCGAGGGAGAGGACAAAGAGGAGGAAGAAGCGGTGGTTGAGGAAATCTATTACGAGGACTATGAAGGTTTCGAGGACTTCGTTGAAGTTGATGACGAAGATGAAGACGATGAAGCTGAAGTAGTGGCAGCCGCCGATAAGAAAAAGAAAAAGACAAAGAGTACGAACTATGGAAAAATCGCATCAGCTATCGGAAAAATCAAATCAAGCGGCGTCAATGTGGCGTCTCCTGACATCAACAAATCAACCTTCACATTCTCACCAGATATCGATAATAACACAATTAGATACGGACTCAACGGAATTACAAAGGTTGGTGAAGAACTCGTCAAAACAATTATGGATGGACGTCCTTATACATCTTTGGACGACTTCCTCAAGCGAATTAAAATCAATAAACCTCAAATGGTTAATCTCATCAAATCCGGTGCTTTTGACTGCTTTGGAGACAGAGTGCAAATCATGCACAAGTATATCGACAGTATTAGCGATGTTAAGAAACGCATCACTCTACAGAATATGAAGATGTTGATTGATTTCGGCCTTATTCCAGATGATTATGATTTGGAAAGACGAGTTTACAACTTCAATAAATATATCAAGAAAATGAAACTGGACGCAGAGTTCTATGGTCTCGATAATATCGCATTTGAATTCTACTCACAGCATTTTGATATAGACAAATTGTTGCCTTGTGAGGCAACAGAAAGTGGCTTCAAGATAAGACAGACCGTTTGGGATATGTATTATCAACGCCATATGGATATTATTCGTCCCTTTGTTCAGAAGCACGCAGCCGAGTTGCTTATTGCGGTGAACACAAGACTAACCGAAGATACTTGGAATAAGTATTGTTTAGGTTCAATCAGTAAATGGGAAATGGATAGTGTATCGTTCTACTCTCACGAACACGAGCTCGAAGACCTTGACTTGTGGAGATATGAGTTATCGGAATTTGAGAACTTGTCCGAGACTCCGATAGTTGAGAGAGTAATCCCGATAAAGGGTAAACAAGTTCCGATATTACAGTTGTATCGTATTTGCGGCACTGTGTTGGATAGAGATAAGTCCAAGAAAACAGTAACTCTACTCACAACTTCGGGAGTGGTAACCGTCAAGATATTTGGTGGTGTATTCGCACAATATGATAAACAAATTAGTGAGCGTGGTGCCGACGGCAAGAAGCACGTGATTGAGAAATCAATGTTTTCGAGAGGAAACAAGATAATCGTGTGCGGTGTCCGTGATGGCGACTCGTTCAGAGCGAAGAAGTATAGCAGAACACCTTATCACCTTGTTGAGCAAATTGTTGAGGTTTTCCCCGATGGTACAATGACAACAAGAAGCAGAGCAGGACAGGAGGGATAAGCAATGTTGAAACCAGCTATATTATACGCAGAAATTATACCGAAGATGTATCAAAGCATCTGGTTTAACGAAAAATATAAGTATTATAATTACAACTCGTATTGGCACACCTTTTCGATAGAGGACAAAACGTTTGACTGGCACGAATTTGTGTCAGTCAACGGAAAAGGTGAAGTTATTGGATATATACATTATTATGTAGACAGAGTGACCTTGAATTGTTCAAGGTTTGGAGCCATCAACTTCACCAAAGACCCCACATTCGGTAAAGACTTACTTCAGGTAATCAAGGATATCTTTGAGCGTTTCAACTTTCATAAGTTGACATTCTCGGTTGTGATTGGTAATCCCATAGAAGAAACTTATGATAGGTTGTGTGCCAAGTATGGCGGCCACATCTTGTGTATCCAGAAAGAAGAAACAAAACTGGAAGATAATAAGTATTATGATGTAAAGTTATACGAAATAATGCGAGAAGATTATATGAAAGCAAGAGGTAAAACAAAATGACATATATGGGTAGCAAATCGAAGTATGCGGGCAGTATTTGCCCCATACTCCAAAAAGTAATAAGAGAAAAAGGTGTTGACACCTACATCGAGTGTTTCGTTGGTGGTGCCAATATCATAGACAAAATCCAATGTCCTAACAAGTTCGGGTATGACCGAAGCGATACACTTATTGCTCTCCTCAACCTCGCGGCCGAGGATTGGGACAAGGTTCTCAAAGATGGTAGTCGCGAATTGTGGGATAAGGGTAAGGCTTATGTCAAGGATGGCATAATGCCTGAGGATATGTCTCTCGCGGATATTGGTGCGATGGAGTTCTTCGCAAGTTTCTCCAACGGCGGCTTCCCTCGCGGCTACGCCAAGAATACCGATAAGCGAAATTATTTCAATGAAGCTTATCGCAATATGGAGAAACAGGCTCCCGCCCTCAAGGGTATAACTTTCAAGTGTCAGAATTATTGGGAGTTGGAGCCAATTAATGGTGCGTTGATTTATCTCGACCCACCTTATAAGAACACCAAGTTTTATGGTTATGCGAACCAGCCAAAGATGGACTACGACCACTTCTGGAACTGGGTTCGTGAACTAAGCAAAGACAATTATGTATTCGTATCGGAACAAGTTGCTCCAGACGATTTTGAAATCGTTTGGCACAAAGAAGTAAAACGAACCGCCGGAAAAGATAACACTTTTGAGGCTGTTGAAAAGTTATTCCGATACAAGGACGGTTTGAAGTAATGAGTGTTGGAATTATGGATGCCGATATGGCAACATACACCCTCGTTCCGTTCAACCTTGAGGTAATGAAGCTTTCCGCCTATTACAAGAAAAAGGGAGAGATAGTAGTTCTAGCTCCCTCTTTCACCCCGGAAAGAAACACTTTGTTTATTTATCGTAAAGACTACAATGATGGTGAGTTCCCAATACAGCTCACTCGAACAAAAAATGTTCAATATGGCGGCCTCGCCTTCTCAGGTAATGTGTATGTACCACTGCCGCGAGAGATTGAGATAATGAGACCAGACACAAGCATTTACTCCAAAATGGAAGATGTTATCAAAGGCACAACCTCTCAACATCGCAATCGCATTTTTCAAAATATGATGACCGCAGAGCATTGTAGATTATCGCTGGACGGCAAAACAATTTGGGACGAATACCCTCGTCAGTTCAAATACTTGGCGGCCGCCCGCAATTTGATGCTTCACGATTACAACCTCGGTGCTATAGAAGGCGGATTTGAGGAAGTAAAAAAGATTTTGAGCCACGCCCGCACTGATGGTTGGGCAACTCGCGTGGGTATGAAATTTCCAGTTCAGGTTAACGACGGACAGTCGTTGTTGAACTGGTCTACCCTCAATAGCAATGGAGTCTTTTATGCGGTCCGCTATGACGGAGTTATTGAGGACGAACCTTTTCTTGATTGGGTTGGAGCCTGCCGCGAGAAGTCTGTGTATTCTCAAATGGAATATCACATCACCTCATCACGATACGAACCGAACGAATTTATAGAGAAGCTCTTACCAAAAATTTTTAGACAAGTAATAATTTCGCGAAGCTATCGTATATTTTTTTCACTTAGTTATGATGAAGGATTTTTCCCAGATAAAAGATGGGAAGATGTTATACGACTATTTAATTATTACCATAACAGTTATGCTAACGAAAGTATTTCTCGTTATTACAATATGATAGCCGATGACACATTGTTCAACTTCGCGGCAAACAGTCAAAAAGTTCCAGAAAAATATTATGGTGACGTTTTTAACAAAGATAAAATCCGTGAGATATTCGTCTTTGTAAGAGAACACCACCCAGAATTGTTCAATGATTTTTATGAATGTTCCGCTAAAAAATTAGGAGGCAAATTATGACAGATAGAACAACCTTTGAACTTATTAAAGAAAAAGAAGCTCAAATCGAAGAGCTTCTGGACCCCTCTACCTTTACTCTCAATCCAAAGGTAGTAGAATTACAACAAGACATTGAGAACCTTCGCAGCGAGTGCTCACACGAGTATGCGGTAGCTGATGGTGCTTGTTCTTGTAAACATTGCGGTAAAACCATTGAGATAGTATTATATAAATCTTTGACCTGCCCGCAGTGTAAGATAGCAAAGATGAAGCTCGACAAGAAAAACATTCCATACACCGAAGAAATGAATATGGAAGTTTTTGAAGCCCGTGGCATCAAGGGTATTCCACAAATGGATATCGGAGATAAGCGTCTAACCTCTATTCGAGACATCAGTAAGTGGATTGATGCTGTGGAGGTAAAATAATGGCTAAGATAGACATCAGAACCTATAAAAATTTTACAACCCAATACAACAAAATGCAAGCTGAGTTTGGCGAGGAGTTCGCAAAACT
>JAEIGA010000689.1_pt1 | contig 50074 bp, 90 predicted proteins | sample 9270691 | NCBI WGS metagenome assembly JAEIGA01 (sample SAMN17057246, study PRJNA624740) | gut metagenome | biome: biome; isolation source: fecal sample | host: Bos grunniens | place: China: Xizang | collected 2019 | reverse complement strand
AAGCTAGTGATTGGGCTTCAATAGGAAGGGCTGTTGTAGGATTTTTCGCAGAAAATAATATTATTATTAAAAAATATGAAACTTTTGAAGATAAAATTATTTTTACTTGTTACACAAGACCCGATTATGAAGACTTTTTTTTAACCTTCTCAAGTGCAGACGATATTATATAGCCAGTTCCTTAAGCAAGAAAGGAGGAGCAAAATATGAAAAAAATTGTTTGTGAATTACATATGTTTGCTTTACAGCAACCAGTATATGTAGTCGATGAAGCGGATGGCACTCACGAGCTTGCGGTTCCCTCTACTATGGAGGAATTGCCCGAGATTATAAGTGCGCTTTGCCATTCAAAAAATATAAATAAAGTTATGCTAACCGGCAACAGTGTTTTTGGTGCAGCAGTTGCAGAAGATATTTTAGCATATTCAAAAAAACATTATTCAGAAAATATTATAGAAGTAGAGGTAGTAAAATGAGATATTTATTAAAAGCAGTAGATACATACAGAGTAGCAACAGTTTCAGATGTAGAGAAGTTACACGATGAATTGTTAGAAGATTCAACTTTTGATCTTGTAGCATTTAGCTATAAGACAAAATATATTAAACAAAAAGGTGAAATCATTGAAGAATATCAAGTTGTATCAGCAACAAAGATGTTCACCGATGAAAAAGAACCTGATAGATATGTTTCAGTAAGTTACGAGGGGTAATTGACTATGGCATTATTTGAAAAAGTTTCTCGTTACGCAGATAAAGACATCGCTATGCCGGTCAGAAAAACGGCGCAGTCCGCAGGTTATGACCTAGTCGCCGCAGAAGATTACATCATTCCTTCTCTTTGGAATATGGGCCAAGAGGCAAAACAAGTTTGGCCTATTGAAGAAGATGAATATGTAACTCTCGAACAAATGGGTAATTTTACAAAGAAGTCCGGTTTTAAACCAACTCTTGTTTCAACTGGTATGAAATGCAAACTTGACCCAGGCACATGGCTTCAACTGAGCGTGCGCAGTTCATCACCTTTAAAATATTGGTTAATGCTTGGTAATGGCATCGGAGTTATTGATGCTGACTATTATAATAACCCAGATAATGAAGGAGAAATCTTCTTACAGATTTATAATCTTTCACCATTTAATATTCAAATTAAAGAAGGAGAAGCTATTGGTTAGGCAATAATTCTTCCATATGCAACAACTGAGGATGATGTTGCAGAAGGTGAAAGAGTAGGAGGCTTTGGTTCTACTAATGGCTAATATATTAGCATTAGACCAAGCAACAAGAACTACGGGTTATACCGTTCTTAAAGACGGACAAATAGTTACTGTAAGTCATTTCACCTGCAAAGGTGATGACTTGGGTGACAGATTAGAACAACTTCGTAATAAAGTCCAAGAGCTGATTAAGGAATATAATATTGACGAGGTTGTATTTGAAGATATATAGTTATAGGATGTCAATGGAAATCGTGAGACAGGAATTACTACTTTTAAAATGCTTGCGGAGGCTTTTGGAGTAGTTCATGAATTACTTACAGAATTAAATATAAAATATTCAGTTGCTTAGCCGATTAAATGGAAAGCTCACTTTAAGATTGCGGGAAAGGGACGTTCCGCAGAAAAGAAGCTTGCTTAGACGTATGTTGTAAAAAACTTTAATCTTAACTGCACTGAGGACGAGGCGGATTCTCTTTGCATTGCTATGTATTATTATCAAACCAAAAAAGCTGTATTCGATTGGGCGGACTGATTTAAATCCTCTTGTTGTTTTTTCATATACTATGAAATGAGAACAACAAGAGGTTGTTTTTATTTTGGTATCGATACTAAAATATAAAGGGGAGATCGCAAAATGGAGATTCTTACAGGACTTGTCTTTCCTATTATCATAAGCGTTGTTGGAATAGTCGTTGGTGCGATTGTCGGCTTCTATGGTAAGAAGGCTGAAAAGAAAGTAACTAACGATCTTGAAAACACTAAGCAAGAAAAGGAAAGATATGAAAAACTCTTAAAGGATGAACAAGCTCGTAATTTCCGCAATATGATTGTTGAAGAAATTGAACCAATAGCGGACGAATTGGTTATAATTAAAACAACAATCGAAAAAAAGACAAAAGAATTTGAAGAATGTCTTGAAGAAAAGGATGGAGTTCTTGAAGGTAAAGTAGATAAACTTTTAGAACATCATGATAGCGATAAAGCGGAGTTTGATGCAAAACTAAAAGAGCTCACTGCTGAATATGAAGATAAACTAAAAAGAATTTTAGAATCTTATAAATTCAGATTTATTCAGTTATGTAAAACTCATATTAAAGATGGCTGGATTACAGATACTGAGTGGGAACAAATTGTAACATTCTATGACCTTTATCACGGACTTGGTGGTAACGGACAAGCTGAGGAATATTACAACAAAGTTAAATAGCTTGAAATCGTAAGAGATGAAAAAAAGAGTGAAGAATAAAAAACAAAAAAGGCCCGACTTTGATTAATTTCAAAGTCGGGCCTTTTTTTATTTCATATGAATTCCATCATAAATAATATTGGCTAGTCTGAATATCTCATCTCCGTAAGTTCCAGTCCATTCTGCCACTAACTCCTCCTCTTCGTAAGACAAATCAACTCCGTAACTAAACATTGCCGCATGAACTAACTCGTGATATATTACATCTTTTATACGAGTTGGATATAGCGTATTATCAATATAAATAGTTCTCGTTGTTTTATCACACACTCCAAGAGCATGAGTTTTCCATGGAGTTAGTAACATTGGATGAGATGGAGAGACTAAACGAATCTTCCATCTCACTCCATTGATAATCATTTCATCTAACCTACTTTAGAAGCCAATGCGGTTATTTTCTTTTCTAAATATTGCTTTTCCTCAGGAGAAGCATCCGCAATCATTTCAGTGACATCCTAAGATAATTCTTGCATATATTTCTCTAACTCACGTAATTGAGTTGCCTTATCTTTATTCATGTCTTTGGCTTCCATATACATTTTACGACTATTATAGCTGCGGCCTTCGCGCTCATCTCTATAATTCATATGCTCTGGTTCATTTCGCCATTTCATATGTTCTGATTCATCACGCCAATGAGTGCGATAGGGCTCTTCCATATAAGATGCTCCTGAGCGTGTTCCAGTATGAGAAGAAGAAGAGCTTGTTCCTGCAGGACCATCCATATACATTCTTGGCTAATAATACATGCGGCTGTCATTATACTATTCTTCTTGATGACGGTCGCCTTTTTTCATTTCCCAAGTGTCACCTTGATTCATGGCTTCTGTAACGGTGCAATAGTAGATAGCTTCTTCTAAATCTTTAATCATATCAATAGCCTCTCCAAGCTCTTTGGTATCTACATCACCTAAATCACATAACTACATTTCTACAGCGCACATTAGGGTTTCTTTCATTGTTTTTAATCTGTCATGATACATGATTTAACCCCCTTCTTTAAGCTTCGCGTGTAACAATTAAATTAGCGTTTTGAACATTAATTGGGATGGTAGAGGTGTTCTATATGCTAATTGTAGTGCAACATCCACGAGGTGCATCAATAAATACATTTGCATTTACATTAAAGAACTGCTCTACTGCGGCGGGGGTAACTATCATAGTCGTTGCAGCGACTGGTTCTCCTTCTATTGCAATCGCAAGAGAAATTGGACCAACTGTTTCGCCAGTAGGAACAGCTATATTTCCTCCAAAAGACACTTTAAAGCGGGCGCGGCACTGATTGGTGACACCTCTAAGTGTCACCAATCCGCTATCGTCTCTATGGGTTATGGAGGAATTGCCGCAAACTACGGTGTCTGTGAAATAAACATTTTGATTTGCTTGAACTGTTTGTAAAGCATTAGCAATAATTTCCATATATTCGTCCTCCTTAGTTATTAGTTGCAGCCACAACCACAGCCTACATTATAATATGTTCCGCCATATGATGCGTATGGGTTTGCTACTACATATGCTGGAACGGGTGCTTTTGCTCCTAATTGTTCGATTAAGAATGCGTTTTGAGCCTGCTGTGAAGCTGTAAGACGTAGAGCCTGATTTTCAGCTTGAAGTGTGCCAATCTTATCCTGAGTTAAGAAGTCTAAGATAGAGCGAACTCCATTATTATTGTTTTCAATAATATCACGAGCAGCATTTGCAATATTGGTATTTGTTGCATTAGCTTGAGTTAAAATATTATAATTTACTTCGCACAATCCTCTTTCAATAAGGCGCTGTGTCTCGCAGCAGCAAGCTGCCTGTTGAGCAGCCATATTAGATAACTGAGAAGTGATTGCGTTAGTATTTTGCATATTACCCATAGCAATATTGCCAAAGCCAGTTAGCAAAGATGTATTCATATCATAGAATCCATCACAAATGCCGTGTTCTAAACCACGAACACCGTTTTCTAAATTGTTGATATCGAATCCGTAAGCAATGGCATCACGAACATTTTCAGAGCCTGCGTTTCCACCAAAGCCACCGAATCCATTACCGCCCCATCCACAGAGCCAGAATAAAAGAATGATCCACCAACCATTATCTCCGAACATTCCATCTCCGTTGCGGTTGCCGCCTGTTACAGCAGCGATATCTGATAAATTGTAACCTTTTCCATTAAACATAATTTTGTCCTCCTTGAAATTTAATTAGTATAGCCTAATGCACGTTTAAAGGCTTCAAACTCTTGGTCGAAATCCTTTCCACCCTATTGGGCATAAATATTACGAACTACTTTCTCTAATTCGTCTGTTCGACCTTCTTGAGCTAAATTTAGGAGATTTTTTCCGAGGGGATTATTATACGCTTGTCCTCGTAAAATTGATAACATCAATTGTTGAGGATTTTGTCCTTGTTTAATCATTTGAATTAGCATATTTGGATTTACAGGATACATTCATTCATACCTCCTTAGAATGACATAACTTCTACTTTTTCTTTTGCGGTGGCGGGTACGGCCGGCTCGGTTGGCTTCTAGCGTAATTCTGCTAGGACCCGCTCAAACTCTTCTCTGGTAACAAATTTATCAATTGATGGAACAAAGCCGCTAAAGTTTTCTTCTTTGGGTAATTCCCTTAATTCATACATACACAATGTTGCGGTGCCATCCATATTAATTTGTTTAGTATAGATTCGTTTGTTCGCTAAGTCGGGGAAGTAGAATATAGAACCGTCAAAGTCAATAGAAGTTGCACGGGCTTCTTCCAACGACGCTACCAACCTACCTTTAAGTCCTGTTTGCGGTGGCGCCTACCTATAACTAAGACTTTGATATGATGGTTGCTGTGGAATGACTTGTTGAGTTTGTTGTGGATAGTAATTATAGTTTTGAAACATATGTAAGGTCTCCTTCCATACAAGAAATTTTCTTATCCATCCCCTCTCACTGATATATGATTTTTGTGATGGCAAAATTAACAAAAACTGCCCAGCCGATTTCGGAGGCGGACCTAGCTGACGCCTGCCTAATACCAAGTAGTGTATCAACTATGACCTAAGGTCGTCTTTTTTAGGAATAAAAAGGGCAAAAAAAAATACCTGAGAAATACTTTTTTCAGTATTTCTCAGGTATCGCCGCAATTACTTATTCTTCAATACTCCAAGCCAGCTCGCCTTTCAAAGTTTGAACCTGATCAATTAATGAGTATAAAAAAGATAGTTTTTTATTTTGTTCATCATCTAAATCTTCAAAATGTAATTCAGGAGCATCAATACCTCTAGATATAAATATTCTTGAAGGCTAAGTACTTAAAGAATAAACTATTTCTGCGTTATCACTAGTATCTCCTTCGATTTTGAAAAATTTAAATGAAAATGCTACTTCTCCTGTTTGAGAGGTTACAATTCTATCTAACTACCAAGGAATTATCATTTTATTATAATGGCTATATGTATAAATATCATAAAAAGGTACTGGATAAGCATAATTCTCATTATTAACAGTATAAGTAATTATGCAACAAGTTGTGCTTAAATCCATGTAATCAAGATATCTATCAACCATAAAATAAAATACTGTCGAATTATGGTCTTTTTTAACCACAATTTCATTTGGTTTTTCAATTGCTCTTGTACTTAAATCTATATTATATAATGGTTCATGAGAAGGCAGTTCAGCTGGACAAGGAGGATGAGTATTTTGAATCTGATATAAAATATCTAGTTCTTTTCTTAACATAACCTGTCCTCCTTGCTGTTAATTAAACTACAGAGAATACTATTGCATTAGATGCTGCTGAAACCTATTCTCCTAAATGATTTATTGCAACGCATTTATAAAAATATTCAGTTGTTTTATCTGGAGCAACAATAACCATAGGACTATTTAACGAAGCTTCAGAACCTGCAGCTAAATCCTATAAAGTCATTTCATGCTGTCCACCATTTTCAACATATTTATACCACTTATATTCAATTGCATCAGTATATAAATCGTTACCGGTTTGAGTAGCTTTATCAAACTTTTCTACATTATCAATCATTAAACTAGCATCTACAGCTAATTTTACTTGAGCATTATCTTCAGCGTCTAATTGATAAACTCCTAAATATGGAGTATCTGGAAAATTACTTGAATTAGTACGATCAATACTTAAAGTAAAAGGTCTTGGCATAAATACAGCTCTAAAAGCATCAGATGTTTTAACGTGTGTGCGTCTGTTCTTTTTAGCAGATACTTTTACTTTATACCAGCCTGGTTCAGTGGCAATATAAGTGTCATTTTTAGCACTAGATATTAGTCCTGTTGCAGTTGTTCTGGTGTCTCCCTTATACCATTCATAAGATAAATCTCCTGTGGTTTCTTTTAAATCAACTTTTAATTCTTTGTATTTGATTCGTAAATTAGGGATTTGTGTTTTTACAGTATAAATTTTTGATACAGAATCATATATTATATTTTTCCCTGTGGCATCTGTTTCACCAAACTCTAATTTTTGCTTATCTTCTTCAAATTCTAAAGAATTTAATAATTTTGTGTAATCATCTTGTGTTAAAGTCTCTTGCATTTCTAAAGTTCTTAACTATCTAATATAATTGATACTATCCATATTAGTATTAAAATGAATTTCAATAGGGCCTTTAACATCACATCCTGTACTGCTTACTACTCTACTTTCTTGAGTAATTACTCTTCCAGTTTCTGAATGACGCCCAGGTTTAGTATTAACAGCAGTTATAGAATATTGACCTATAATATCAATGTTTTTATTTGCTGGAGTTCTAAGAACCATAAATTTTTCATATTTTGGCTAATCATCTAATTCAGGCTCACCACTATATTTTCTGAAAGTATCTATTGTATTAGTATCAACTTTTACATACAATTCTTTTGTATAATTAATAATTGTACTACCATCTTCTCCTACTGTAGGAGAATCAAGAACTGCATCTTCATCTTCATTAACAAATACAACATCTTGAGGCATATAATCATCTTCCTCAATTAATGAATATAATTTATATATCTCTCCAAAAGCATCATAAGTAAGCTGTTTTACTTCTGTTCCCTGTAAAGTATAACTTATTGGATTACCTTTATCATCATTGGTTGCAGTAAAATATCCTTGAGATGTTCCGTTTAATCTATTATAATCACCTGGTAAAATAACAGTATCTGGTTCACATTTATATGTTCCACCGCTACAGTCATATATTCTTTCACATCCCTCTGGCCAGAACCACCAAGTATAATTAATACTACCATTATCAGGTACTACTGCCTAAGCTTTAAATTCTAAAAGATCTGTTGCACCAGTACCTTCAGATGGATCATCATTTTCCAAATCAAATCCTCCACGCTCTTTTGCAAAAGTAGGATCTTTTGGAGCTTCAATACCTTTTCCAGGATATTTATTATTTCTTACTATTTTAAAAAGATTGCTAGTTGCATTAATAGCTTCACTTTGAGAGTTTAGTTCAGCTTGTAAAGCGGGCTAAATAGTTAATGTCTAAGGCAATGTATTTAATCTGAAATCAAGTAATCCAGGAGTCTCATCATTTCGTTTAAAGAATACTATAGAAAAATTAATATTGCCAGGATATCTGGTAACTTCTTCACTAAGAATCCATCCAAACTTAATTTTTCCATCAACTAAATCTTTTAACTCAATTACAGAAGCTTCTTCTCTCAATTTTCCCTTATCATCTAATCCAGACCACTGTACATAAATTTCAAAATCATTTGAAGCTAAGTCAATATTATCAACAAAACGATCAATAGTAAAAACAATAGTTTCAGCATAAGTATCTTTTTGTATTACAGTACTTACAAAAGTGGGAGGAATTGTAATAGTTCTTGTGTTAGCATCAATTGATAAAATTCCTTCATCTAAAGGCAAACTTAATAAAAAATGTTCTGCTCTGTTACTTGCTTTAATTACTTCAATGTAGTTAAAATATTGTTCAATAGTAGAAAATGCATTATTCTATTCATCTCTATCTTCTGCTGCTATAATATAAACAGAATCGTCATATCTTCGCACATTACCATCAAACTCATATCTTTTAAATGCCTTTCTGTCAAAAAAAGTTTTATCTGCATCTACAATATTGTAATTGTCAATATCTGTCTCTTGAATAGGTACATTATTTTTTAATAAAAACTAATAAGCTCTATGCCATTCCAATAATTCTAAATACTTATAAGCTTTAGATAAAAATTTACCATAATCGCCGACATTAGTATCATTAATTTTAACTATCATAAAATCATCCTTTCCGTTTTAAAATAATAGAGGAATTTTTATTTCCTCTATTATTAAAAAACAAATTAATATAATTATATAAAATCGACCTTAATTAAGACTTTATTTTAATATTAGTCTCTGTATAAACACTGGTAGAGTTAGAAGTTTTATATACTTCAGTAAATAAAACTCCCAATTCATTCTAAATATAAAAATTTTCATCACTGAAAATTTTAAGAAATTCTTTTGAGTTATAAATAATTTTTTTTGTCTATAACATAATTATACCTCTTTCTTATAATTTCCTTTATAAACATTAGGATTGTCCTCTATTGAACAAATAACATCAGCATAACAACTCCACTAATCTGCCTCTTGATACTGTTTTAAAAGGCATTGTGGAACATATATGCGGCCCAGGCCTTTTCTAAAAAGACTTTGATAAGATTCAATAGTATAACCAATATCAGGGTCTTGGGGAGGATCCATATCCCAAGGAGAAAAAATAGTTCCTAAATATACAAAATTATAAGGTAAAACAATAGAAGTTAAATTTTTACAATTTAAAAAAGTATTTGTTCCAATATCGGGAGCGGTTGCGCTAGCAGATGAAATAACTATATTTTTTAAATTTGTACAATTTTCAAATGTATTATCTCCAATCTTTGCACAAGTAGGCATATAAACATATTGTAATTTATTACAATTGTAGAATCCATAATCCCCTAATTCTGAGATTATTTTACTATTATCAGCCATAATAAATTCCGTAATTGTTTTTCCAAATAATTCTATTACTTTTTGCTTATCGTTAAGACTGTTAATACTATTAGTATCAAGATTTTTTATTGAAAAACGAATGCTTTTCTCTAAAGAGGTATTTGTTAAAGCGTTATCTATTTTTGCTGTAAATATAGCATTAGAATTTTTTGCATCCCATTTTTCAAGAAAATAAGTCTAGGATTCATTAATTGCATGAGGAATAATTGTAATATCTCTTTCTTCTCCAAACACTAGATTAGAAATTTTAACTAATCCATTATCGTTATAAGAAATATTTTCCTTATCTGCTGCACCTTTTGAAGTTAAAATTTCTCCACAAATTTTTCCTTCTTCAGAATCGTACATTTGAATATCAATGCTATAATTAATTAATTCAAAAACAGCTTCATATATATTATATCTATCATCGTGATGTAATGATAGACCAGAAATAATATGAGTTTTACCAATCTCCTATTGATCAATCTTTCGTCTCCAACCTAAAAACTTATAAATTCTTGGATTGTATTTTCCCGTATAAGTATCATCATCTTCTATGCTAATAACATGCACTTCTAATCGATTAAAACCATCTATATAATCAACTTTAATTGAGCTTCCCTGCTCTTTAGTTTCTAAATTTTTAACAAATATATTAGGTCTTTCGTTATCCCACCATTTTTTATATTTATCAATTTCTCCATTTACCAACACTGGCTCAACCTTAACATCTAATCTATTATAAGCGAATACTAAAACAAGAGTAACATCTCCGGTACCATCTGGCGGCAAACCAGAAGAAAGATCTTTTAAATAATCTCCATTCTCATTTTCAATCTAATATCCATAAAATGTATATCCTGTTCTTGTTGGAACTGCAGAAAACTTGGTTGAAAGATCTCTAACCGTATAAGTAGTCTAATTAGTCAAAACAGTATTCCAATCGTTACCCCAATAATCTGTTTTTCCATAATTATCTCTATAGGTATAACTAACCTAAAAATGCACTAATTCATAAACTGCTTCAAATTTTCTATCAGCTGGACTTGTTCTGGGATTAATAGTAATTGAAGAAGCTTGTGTTGCTGCCTCCTGTGCAGTTTTAGTTCCTTCTGTGACATCCACCCATCCTAAAAACCTATATCCATAAATATTTTTTGGATTCGCCAATGAGAAATTTGCACTACCGCCTTCATAGCTGGTTTTGTTGTTAAAATCTTTACTCGTATCAAACTTTGTAGAATTAACAGAGCTATGGTTGTTTGTTAAAGCTGTATAAGTATAAGTTCCGTCAGCATTTAAAGTTTTATCAATAAATCTTAATGAATAGGTATTGTAATAAATATGAGGCTTAAAAGTAACCCAAAAATCAGTATTATTACTTTCTGTAACTGCAAAATCATCTCTAGATATTGCCTTGTCAGTTATAGTTCCCTTTCCATCTCCAACTCGACCATCCCACCATTTATCAACTTCATAGCCTGTCGCCGGAGTTGCAGTTAATTTAATATTTTTACCAACCGCACACACATCTCTATTTGAAATGTTATTTGAAGCAGAAGAATAACCATTATTAGTACTAGCGCTGCCAAAAGACAAAGAACCGTTACTCTTCTATGTTAGTGAAAGAGTATGAGCATAACCTAAATCAAAACTTAAATTTTTAAAGTAGATATTTCTTGTTTCAACGGCGCTTACTGATTCGTTTCCTAAAAAGAAACCATAATTTGTAACATTATCATATACATATCCAATTGATTTATTAGAGCAACTTGTTGATGTTCCAAAAGCAGTATGATATCCTAAGTTTGTAGCATCACTTCCACTACTAACATCCTTTCCAGCTCTATAATAACATGACAGTCCGCCTTTGGCTGTTGATAGATCGGCAGTTATTCCTATTCGATATAACTATAATTTATAATCATTATTATTCGGAGAATAAGTTAACTCATTAACATAAACTGCACAATAATTATAATCTACAAAAGTATTCCCACATCCAACTGGAATCGTAATACTATTATTTACTAAATCTACCGATCCAGAATCATGGTCACCTTGATGCGAACTAGTATCAACTAGCATAATATCATGTGATACTAAATCATTAAGAGTACCAGCACAGACACCTGTGCTGGTATTGTATTTAGTACTTGTTGCAATACTCATATTATTCCTCCTTTAACTCTTTAATTTTATCAGCAAATACTTTCCAATTATCTTTTTCTATATATCTACCTTTATATCCATATGGTACATAAATATATCCTTTTGTTGCACTTGTAGCAATGGGAGTATTGTCAAATGCATTTATATTTTCTAATTCAATAACTGCAGGAACATTTAAAGTAACAGTTTCTAATTTAGTACAATTTAAAAATGCATAAGCAGGAATCGTTGTTATTCGTTTTTCATTGCCATTAACTTCTATAATATCTGCCTAGAAAGACTGAATTGTCTTGTCTAAAATCTTACAAGTCTATAGAGCAATATAATCATAAATTGCAACACAATTCATATCTTCTCTAACATTAACGGGCTCAGGATCCCATCTTCCGCTAAACTCCCAGTCATCAAGTACCGATTCATCCCAATAGGGTATTCCTCCTCGACCAGGTAATGGTCTATTATAATCTTCATTATGTAAAATACCGGTATCATTTTCCTCCAGTGCGGCAAGTCCTTCAATCTCATAAATTCCTTCAGGATTGTCTGGGTCATCTAACTTCTTCCAGAATCTAACATCATGCATTGGAGTAACCTTTGTATAAACAGCATAGACATCATAATTTTTATCAATTAAAGTCTTGGGAATATTAGAAGTAGCTTTGCTTGCTAGATAGTCTTCTGTTGGAATATCATCATCGCTTGATTTAGAATATAAAACCCAACGCTATTTATCGAAATTATGTACATAATCAATTCCATCATACTCTTCCTCAATGACATAATTAAAACCATTACTGGTAATACTTTCATCATCAAGCCAGTTATTAACTAAAGTGCTACTGGTGTAAGGATTCTTTACATATTCTCCTTCATAAACTTCCTAAAAATAATGATTTCCGTCTTTGCCTAAAATTGGTTGACGCTTATCTTCATCTTCTATATTAGGATTTGGGTCTAGACGATAGAAATAAATTTTATATTTAGTTTTTGAAGCGTTAGACGATACTTTAAAATCTCCTAAAACAGAGTTTCTTAATACGTCTTTTTTATTACCATCGAGACCTCCAATTATGTAACAAGATCCTTGAAGCCAAGGTTTATCAACTTCATCTCCAAGATCATTTTTACCTTTTAGTGTAAAAGGTGAATTTTTAAATAAATTTGCAAATTCTTCAAATTCTGCTTGATTTAAAAATACCCAAGGACTATATTGCACTGGCACCTCTCTAATTTTTCTAATAACTTTATAAGGAGTAGTAGTTTTATCTAAACATTTATCAAAAGAATTTTTTTGTTCATCTGTGATAAATAATTGAATTGTATTATTATATTCTTCTACAGTAATTAAATCATCAATATTATATTCTCTTGTGACAATTGGCTTAGGCATACCATTTTCATCTTTAACATAATCTATACCAGTTACTCTGATATTTTTAGTTTGATTTCCATTATCTGGAATACAGTTATTGTTTAAACATTTTGTTAAAAATGCTCTTGAATTAAATTGATGACAATCTTCTATTTTAATTACTGTTAAATTACGATAAGGATTTTGATCAGAACCTGAAATATCTATATTTTCAAATATTACATTCTATTCTTCTAATAGAAGTTGTTTAGAAATTTCAAACATAGAAAGAGTGTCTGGTAAAATTAAATTCTATAAATATCCACCAGATGGGAAATCAATACCTAATATCTAACTATTTCTAGCATAAACATTTCTAATATTAGGACAAGAAGTTAATTTTAAATTTTTTCCTTTATTAGCATATTTTGTATTAGATATATCAATTGTTTCTAATACCGGAGATCCTAACGCAAACTCAGCTAAATAACTATTATAGTTAGATATATCAGGTTTGGTAGAATCCAAAATTTCATCCTTGTTTCCAATTAACAAAGATCTAAGTTTAAATGATTTATCGAAATACTGTAACTCACTCCACTGAGCTTTTGAAGTATCTCCAAAGAATACGATGTCTGATGGGTTTAAGAAATAAGCAACGTTACCTTCTGTTGATCCATCAAAGCTGTATAATTCAGGATATTTTTTACCAGCATACATTCTTTGCATACCAACTTCATTCTTATCATATTCTTCAACTCTTTTTGCTTCATAAGCATTTTTACCAGTTGTAGTAGAGTTATCTGCACCTAAGTAGAAAGGATATCTACCAGTAGAGAAAGGAATAAATTCTAGAGATAAAACATCATTTACATATTTATCTGTATTAGGACGTAAGCGTAAAGCATTTTTAGATACGTCTTTAGAATAATCCCATTTTCTATCACAATAATCTATTCTATCTTTCATAAATTTAGAAAAATGAAGAACTCCATCTCCACGTAATTTCTGAATAACGTCTTCATTTTCCTCAACATTATTTACATCTGTATAAGAAAAACCTGCATAAGCATAAGCTACATATTTTCTATAAGAATCTTCATTATATACTGAAGCTGACCAACTTTCAGTTGGTTTAACAAAATATTTTTCTAATAAATTTAAATCTAAATCGCTATTCCTTAAATCTCGATACATAGTTTTAATATCAGAAGATTTTGTTAATTTTAAATTAGTCCATAAAACACTTTCGTCTCCCTGGAAAACTTTTTGCGCCGCGTCTTGGCGGTCATCTTCAGCATAATAAGCAGTACTTCCGTCACTCATTACAATTTCAAATCCAGAGTTATTAATACCAAAAGAAGTATCATTATCGTAGAACCAAGGCTGCCACTTTCCACCATACCATAAAAGGTTACCATCTTTATCTGTTTTTTGAGCTCCTGTTTCATCAAGCTAAGGAATTGGCTCCCAATAAGCAAAGAACATATTTTTTGCTCTCTGGTCAACCATCATTGCAAAGAATGTGTATACATAATAAAAAAGTAAATAATCTTTATCAAATTTATTAAAAATATTATTTGAAAATTCTTCCAATTTTGCAGCTTGTGTATCGGCATCATCATCAGCATTAATCGCAGTACTCATAATCCAATCATACAGCTCTGCAAATTGAGAAATATCGCAAACTTCTTCTTCTTCATCCTCATAGATAGGCTTTCCTTGATCATCATCTCCGACATATTCTTTTGCTCCGGTCTTATAAGTTACCACATTTCCATCTTCATCTACAATTTTTTTATCGCAATATCTAGGTTCAAAATACTTACACCACATAGGAAGCATTGTTCCTTCTTCTAAGTTTGCGCGAGACCACCATTCAAGATCTGCTTTTTCTGAATCTGTTAAACTTAAATTTGATTTTAACTGCTCTAAAGCATAAGATTTTTTCTCTTGTAAATAATTTTTTGCCTTAATTCTAACGGCATCAACATTAGTATGTCTTTCTTCGTCCCAACCTCTGTCTAAATCGTCATCCTCAGGCAAATATATTCTTTTTGGATCTGCATTATAAGATGAAACATATGTTACCTGCCATTTATCCCAAGCAAATCCTGTAGTTTCACGTCCACCAGGAACCATACCTGCTATAGCATCATTATCTTTAAATTCCCAACATTCTCCCTATAAAACTTCTTTAGTATCTTTTCTTTTTTTACCAAAACCGAAAACTTCTTTACTACCTTTGTCAAAATTAAAATTGTATTTACCTAAGAAAGAAGGTGGGTCATTTTCTGTCGCTCTATGGAATACTACTATAGGATATCCATATATAGTAGTACGACAATTTTCATCATAAAACATTTGCGCTGGAGTCTAAGTTACCCCTATAGCGTCATACAAGTTTTCAACCAAATTTGCATTTTGAGTATTGTGTACACTAGTAGATTCTGCGTAGTCTGCTTTTAAGCAAAAAGTTGAAGTTTCAACTTGATTAGTGTCTAAAACATATCCGTCAGCGCCTCCTGGCTTAAGCTTTTTTAATTTCCAGTTTTTAACAGGATAATACTGAGAACTAGTTCCCTGAACTTCAATCTATACATCAGACTAAGAAAAATTATATTCTGGTTTTTCGGGATTCCAGAATTCAATTCCAACTCTTTTTGTTTTATCTTGTTTATTAGATGGAAGTGCTCCAGTAATAATCATAGTTGGAATTCTTCCATTATCACGCATTAATTCATAGCTTATTGTACCATCTTTATAAATATTATTTTTTTGAATTAATTCATCTGCGTTCTAAGCCTATTGATTTTTTTCAATATATTGATCAACAACTTCTCTAGCTGTTAAATCTCTATCGTAAATATCAATAGCGTAAATATCTATAATTGAATCATTGCTTGTAAAATACTCATTTGTATAATTATCATTTCCAATTTTAAATATAGTACCAGAAGAATTTTTTAAAGCAGTTTTATAAACTCTTGCGTATGATAATATACCATTTAAATAAATTGACACTAATCCTTGTTCAACATCAACACCATCTGAATTTTTATGTTTTTCCAATGGAGTAATTGTAATAGCGACATTTATTTTAACATTTTCTGGAGTAGTTAATTTAATTTCATCTTCAATAGATTTAAAATAAACACAATCACCAAAAACTTTAAAACCATATCCTGATCCAGTAGGATTAAAACATTGTAAAATAGGATTATTATAATCATGTCTTGTTGAATAAGCTCTAACCATATAATCAAATATAAGCGTTAATCCTTTACCAGTTGCAGAATAATCAAGTGCGTAAGGATCATAATTAATCTATACATAAGCATCTTGACCAACTCTTAAAACAGATTCTCCGTTGTTATCACACCAGCCAGTGCCTCCCATACGATTTGAATCTCTAGTTTCTGAAATCCAAGTAAAATTATTAAATGTTGTAGAAAAATCAGAAGCAACACTTGATAAACTTTCATTTTCCCAAACGATTTTAGACTCTGATGACTCTGAATTTGAACGACCAGTAGTATTCAAAGATACTATAGGACCAGACTTACTATTAGCACTTTCATTAATTTTAACTGAACAAGTTAATACAATAACTTTTTCGGTTTCGTTTTCTCTTTTATATTTATATCTAATAAAAATATTATATTCACCAACAGGCATTTTTCTAAATGTAACGGCTCTCTATTCTCCGAAATCTAAAGCAAATCCCTGCACACTTAATACTCTTTCTTCATTATTAAGTTTATTTATATATCCATATTCAATTAAACCTGCTTTAGCTTTATTTTTAATAATTTCATATGGGTCATAAATTAAAGTTGGAACAGTAATTATATCAGTGTTTAAGAAAGTTCTATTTTCTACACCTGAAAAATTACATAATAATTTAGGAGCATCATTAATATTATTTGTGTTTAAACATAAAAAATCATAAGTATACTTAGGACCATCAAATGTTTCACCCTAATAGTCTAATTTTTGATAAAATTCAATTGTATATTCACCATATTTTAAATTTTCAAACTTAGGAGCAAAACTTCCAGATGCATCAGGAATTAAATACCTTTCAGTTCCATCTACAATTAAACCAGTGATTGGATAACAGCTAGTATCTTCAATTCCATTTCTCATAATTTTTATATATACTTTTTGAGATACATCATTTTCTCCTTCTATTTTTGTAATTTTACCGTTAAAATTAAAATAACTATCTTTAATAACAGTATTTTCTTTAAATAAAGATTGATTAATTGATAAATCAAAAACTAAAGTATCTCCTAAAGGAACAACATAAGGATTCGATGTAGAATATGTATATGAAACAACAATAGACTTTCTACCACCTTTAGTAAACCATTCATTTTTCAATGGAATTATATTAGGTTCTGAGCCAGGAGTAATTGTGAATGTTTTTGCAAATTCAACTTCTTCACCAGAATCTCCAACGCATATTTTTACAGTCTATTTAATTTTCTGCAAAGGAGCATTATTTAAAGAGGCTGTGATAACATGTGATAGTGGATAATCTACATTATCTTTATCTCCTATAATAATATAAGGAGGCACTGTTCCAATTAAACCGCCAGAATAGAAATTAGGCTAAACAGAAGTTCCGCCTCCAGAAGAGGAGCCGCCTCCGCCTCCACCTCCGCCACTTCCTGCGACGGTCAAACGCTCTGCATTAATATAAATATTATTAATACTTCTAACTCTATAGAAACATCCATCTTGATTAAAAATTAAATCATCTACCTAAGGATAACAGCTTTGATCTTCTAAATCTTCTAAATAAAAAACAATATCTTTATTCAAATTATTTAAATCTGTTTTTTTCTTTGCGAAACGAACTCCTGTGCCGCTTCCCATAGGAATTAAATCTTTTTTTATAATAGAATTACCATCAGCATCCTAAGATTCTACGGTCTTCCCTAAAAGAATCTATTTTGTATCTAAAACAAAATATAATGCCCCTTCAATAATTTCTTTAGCATTATTATCGCCCTTCTTCAAGGCTTCAACATGTTTAGAAGTACATTGGATAAATCCTCCAAAATCTATATGACCTTGCTTAGATTGTTTTCCCATTATTATTCTCCTTTCTATCTTTTTATATAAAATAAAAAAAATTTTATTTCTTAAGATTATGTAAATAATTATATGTATATTATTTATTTTTGGCCTTTATTAAATAGCATAGCTATAATCAGAATTGTCTTTTGCGGTTATAACTTTTTTAGGACTCGATCCATTAACTACCAAACCTTGGCCTAATTTAAAATCATATAAATCTCTATACACTTTTTTATTATCTGATTCCAAATCTCCTAAATAAGTTATTTTTTCTTTAGAGTCTGTTTCAGTAATAACATAAAATACGCCAGACTCTCCCAAAATTTCCTTATAAGATAATGTATTACCGTTGACCGTTATTAATACATATGTATCAGTATCTTTTATTTTAAAAATTTTTCCCTAATTATTTTCAACAAAAGATTTATTAATTTGTGAGGTGCACCCACTGTTTGAGTAATATTTATTACTTTTTTTATATATATTAACAGTCTCCTTCTTAGTAATAGCAATATAAGGAAAACTAGAAATCGCCTGTTTTTCAACAGTTGTAACTCCATCTGAAGTAGTTGTCGTTGTATTCTTTTCATTTAAATAATTTTTCATACTTATATTAGTCCCAAGACCAGTTTCATTAAAAGTTAAACTTCCTTTACTTACACTATAAGCCCAATACCAACTTGTTATTTTTTTCACTTTATTTAAATAAGAATAACTAACGCTATCAGTGACATCCCAAGAGGTATTAAGTAGATACCTTAATCCTTTTTCTTTTAAATCTGGGTCTTCAGATAAATTAGCTATTCCGTAAATATCTGCTTTTTTTACTCGTATTTTTGTATCGCTGTCTCCATTAACCCTATACTATACTTCTAATTCAGGAGTCGTGTAGACAATAACTTCATCTACTATTAAGTTTTTACTAAATGGTATATTTGAATTTCCACTATCTTCCTATTCATCCTAAAGAGCTTTTAATAAATTTTTTGTTCTATACAAACGAGGAACCTAATTTGCTCTTTCCAAAAATCCTAATTTTTCTAAATTAACTATGTCATAAGTTGCAATCTCATAAGCCATAGAAGAAAAAGTATGAAGCATTCTTCCAAGAGTGTCATTAGGAGTTAAAGTTGTATTAATTAATCGTACAATATAATTTCCCTCGGCAGGTGCTTTTAAAATTTTTTCTTTTCCATTCGTCAACCAATTTAATACCTCTAATTTAAACTCTCTTTCTTTTTGATAATTATAAGAAGAGAGTTCAGTATTAACATGAGTAAATTCTGGAGGAGTAACATATTTTTCTTCATCCATTAAAAATTCATTATTATTATTGCTTATCATAGAGATTAATCCTGATAAATTAAATTCTTTATAAGATACATCTCCATTTCTAAAAAAATATGGATATTTACTACCAATCGTATCAGTTTTACTTTCCAATAAAACAGGTTTAAAAGAACTAATTTTTGGATTGAAACGAATTTTTAATTGTCTTTCTCCGTCATATAAAAAAATATCTTCAAAATCACTATAAATAGGACCTTCTTTATTAAGCAATTTTGCTGAATAGATCTAAAATTTAACGTCATCCTTTTTTGCGCTACTGTAAGCCTAAATTGCATAACGATAATTTACTCCTTGTTCAATAAAATAATCTTTATAAACTTCATAAACTGGTTTATTTTTATTGTAAGACCAGTTATATAGCTAAAATTCAGCAATTTTATCCCATTGTGTATAATTATCTTTATGACTTGCTCTTAAAATGTAAAAATTCCCTCTAACTATAAGCTTTTTTGTTGTTGGGTGATCCCTATATAAATAAATTCTATTATATCCTTCCTCAAAGTTATTTTCTACTCTTAACTCCGCTTCTTCTATGCGAGGAGGGATTGTTTCGTAATATATCAAATCCACCGTCACAGGAGATGGAGTATAATTATTAATTGTAGTAACTTTATATTTAATTGTATAGGGCATATCTGATTCTAAACTTGTTTGAATTCGCCATTTGTCCTAACTCACATTAGCTTTTGTATCATTTGCATTATTATGCAGCTAAACTCCGCTACTTTCAACTAGAACATTATTATTGTCATATAATTCAAATGAATAAGAATAAACTTTTTCATGACTAACTGAATCTTTAAATGTTCCAATTACTTCCTATAAATTAGATTGAGTAACAGTCATTGTTTGCGGCTCAACTACACATTTTGCAATACCAGCATTAGAATAATATCCAATTTTATTAGCTCCATCAACCACATATGTAAAAGCAATTTGTATTTTATAATGCTATCCAACCAAGAAATCAGTTCCATAAGTTGTTCTGTTTAATTTAATATTTAAATCATAACACTGTTTTTCTGCATTAAAAACGCTATTACTAGATTTAGATATCGTTCCAGAAACAATTTCTGTATTTGAAGAAGCAGATTTAATAACATAAGATAATTTTGAAAAATCTTCATATCCAATCATAGAATTTAAATAATATGGAACTTTAATTAAAAATTTTCCGCTCCCAACATCTGTCAACGTAAAAGCAGGTAAAATATTATCTATCTTAGGGGGATAAAGTTTATCTGTTGACATATTTACTCTCCTTTCTCTCTTAAATCGAAATGTTTTTTTCACTTCTTATTATTAATGAGAATAAAACTAATTTTTTTAATTAACTTTGACCATATATAAAAATAAAGCTTCTTACTTATATAAGTAAGAAGCTTAATAATTTTATATTAAAGAATCATAAATTTTATTAGCATTAATTGACATTACTCCATTATAATTTAATGGTATTGTAATTTTATTAACCTAATAAATATCTGACATATTTCTATCTTTATCCACGACAGAAATTCTTGTATTCGGTTCTAAATAATATATTGGAATTGTATTAATTGTAACACTCTCAATACAAAAACTATGAGTGTTAATTAACTCATGAAGCTTATCTTGCGTAGATTTTCCCTGGCTAGATATGGAGAACATATTATCATAATGCGATCCTACCTACACATGCATATATCCGTCTTTAGAAATTATAGTATCTAAACGCTTATGATAAATAACATTAGGAATTTTATTATAGGTTATTGCCTTCACCTTAGTGTCTGTTACAACTTTTTGACGATTTCCAATATTTTTTACTTGATACTAAGATAAAACACCATTAGAATCTAAGAAATCAAACCAAAAATTTAAATTATAAGGCTATTCATAAACATATTTATTCCAACAGATTTGATTTCCAGACATATAATAATTATCTTTATCAACTTCTAAATGCTCAATATTTAAAACAATTTCTTCCAATTTACCCTCTGTATAAATAATTTGCTCTTCAGTGATTGCTAATTCCTATTGATAATCAGCTAACTTATTTCTTAATTCTTTATAAGCATCACTTGTCTTATCTTCATACTCTTCCATTGATTTCTAACAAGTTTGAATCTGTGTTTCTAAAACTTCTTTATTATTTTTTAAAATTGAAATCTATGCCTCAAAAACACTTTTTGCTGCATTCAATCGGTTTATATCATCTTCAATAGGATAATATAAATCTCTCCAAAAACTATATATATCAATATAATAACTCTCATATCCAGTAATTCCGTTTATATATAAACCATGAGCCTAATTGGCTTGCGCGACTCGCTACTAGAAATTTTCCAAAAAACCATATTTATAATAATCTAAAGCCATTCGATAAATAACTTCACGCCAATCGCAAGTTTGATTAGTTCCTTGAGTAGACCAAGAGGCTCCGCTAATATAAGTTCTAGAATCCTATCCAGTTAATGTAATATTGTGTTTGTTAATATATTCTGTAATTTCTTCATAATCTGCGCCAGGAGTAAATACATCTTTATTATTTTCATCTTTACTGTATGTCCCATAATTAACAGAAATGCTTGTATATTTAGTAGGTTTCTTATCTATCGCATACCGTAAATGAATAGGTACTGCGGCCCCGGCCATAGTTGTGCGCTCACCCCAAATGGAATAATCATTTTTTAAATTTAATAGATTAGGATTGTTATTAATAGAAATTAATAACTCTCCATTATTGAAAGTATAAATATTATCTGCAATTAAGCTCTAAAAATTAATAGAATTTTCTTCTTCTGGATCTAAATTTTGCATTACCGATAATGTTGAAGGTTTTTTCTAAAAAATAAACTATCCATCTGTATTATAAAAATATTCAAATTCAACTAACATATTTTTAATTTTATCTAATATGGAAGTTATAGATTCGCCAGCTTTTGAAATTAAATCCCCTGGAAAAGTTAGATCTGTTAAACGATATCCACAAGTCTCTCCTGCTTGAATTTTTGTTACATAATAAGTTTTATTATCTGCTAATCGAATAGGGCGTTTTGAAGTAGAGGTTAAATCGTTTAAGCTTTCATATTCATCTGGTTTTAACTAAGAAAAAGACGTGTTACCCTAATTGCCATCAGCATATACACAAGGCAAATCCTGAAATGTTGCATTCTTATAAGTATCTGAGCCATCTTCACGATATAAATATAAATTTGTATCATATCTATATTCCATTAATTCAACTCCATAATCTTCTAAATCATTAATAATAATATTGTGATGTGGCTCTTTCCCATAAATATGAACGATATTTCTAATAATATCTTTTACAGGAATTTTTCTAATAATCCAATTTCCATATATATCTTCTTCTTCTATCTATCCAAAATCAACCGATGATTCAATACTGCCACCAACTTCTCCATTCAATAAACACATCTTATCTTTACCGCTTATTGATAAAGTATATGAACTCGTAGACCTTGATGAACTAAATTGAGTTATTAAATATATTCCCTAATTAAACCATATAACTTCTGGATAGCTAGTATTTATATTATTTTTAATACCTATTTCCAACTTAAATTTTGTATTTAATCCACAATAAAAATCAACCTACTAAAAGTCTTGTGCTATTAATGTTAAAGAGCAAGTACGTCTTAGTGAAGACTATCCATCAATATTAATACTACCAGTAGTCACTTGACCTTCGATTCTTTCTATTGGAAGCTCATCAAAAGTTAATTTAGTAATACGAGCATATATAGTTTTATTTCTTTCTTTATCTAATTGAGATAAAAAATTTTGATCATAATACATACACATTTTGCCTCCTTGTAGTAAAAGGGTGAATTATTAATAATTCACCCCTTCTTTTATAGAATTAGTTAATCATAAACATAAGAGCTTCCATTTGACCGGTTGTAAGACTAAGATCATCGCTTAAAGATTCTATATCAATAGTATAAATATCAACCTCTTGCTCTAACCCAAAAAGGTCTTCCAATTCTTTTTGAACAAGCTCAATTTTATCTGGATTAATTGCATATTGCCCTTTTTCTTCATCCAATTGACCATTTTCTTGTGCAATTTGTAATCTAGCTTTTTCAATGTCTTGAGCCAATTCAATTAATAATTTTTTATTTTTTTGTAAATAAAAATTTATTTTAATTGGTAATTTTTCATTTGCATCATTAAATGCTTCCGTTAATAAATTTGCATAAGCAAAAATTTCTTGATTTGTTAATTTCATATCCTTTTTCTCCTTTTTATTTATAATTTAATTAAGATATATTTAAATTAATTTTTACCTTTCCTTCTGGAGCAACATTAACAGTTACATCTGCATCAAAACTGTCATAATATACAGTGGTTGTAGTTGCTTCGGTTGTGGCAGTACCGTTAATCGAAGAAATAATCATATAGTAGGAGTACTAACTTTTATATGATTCTATTTCATCAGAAGTCATTTCATGTTCAAATTTTACAACTCCAGCATCAACTTTTCCATTTCCAGCCATATCGAAAAGAGTTAAATTAAAGAAAATATATAAATTACCAGCATTCCATTTTACTGTTTGTGAAGGAACGGGCACATCTACACTACCGCCAGGCACAGTTGCATTTGTTGTTGTACTTGTACTCTTAAACTTAACTGTGTATACCCCGCTTCCATCATGCGTGACAGTAGTATTACTAAAATTTACAAGTGATGCTGAAATCTATGCCCAACTTGGGTCTCCCGATCCATTAGCTTTTAAAATATATTTTCCAGTTTGACTTGATGTTGATTTCGGGACTGCTGCTATGTTACTTGATGGCCAAGAAGAATTTTCTGCAACAATGAGCCCTTGTCTAATTGTATAAGTCGTTCCACCAATAGTGATTTGACTATCTACTCCTTGAAAATAAGGATTACTTGATGCATTATTATCAGTAGAGAGTTTTTCTACATAATTAGCTCCTGTAAAATAAAGAGGTCCTTGAAAATAGGTTCTTGAAACCCAATCACCATTTTTATCAGCAACTTTTCCTATATAATTTTCATGCCCTTTTAATTCAACCATTCCCGCAGTGATGTAAATTCTTCCTTCTTCCCAAAAAGAAGTTCCAGAGGGTAAGGTATAAGATCTTTTTATATTGTCGAAATAAATACAAGTATCAGTATTTCTTCCTCTTGGACCATATATTCGAGCTGCATTTGATTCATCATTCGATCCTCCATGAAGAAGAATATCTTTATTAAATTCTGCGTTAGAATCTACTTTAAACACAGCGCCATCTTTTACATATAAAGTTCCACTAATTGTTAATGAACTTAACTCTGCTTGATGGGCAGTTAATTTTCCACTACTACTAAGAGTGTAGCTTGTACCTCCGTTAGTAGATCCTACTATTAATGCTCCACTAATAGTAACTCCAGTAGAAGTTGCTCTTAAAATATAATCATTGGGATCTGTTGAAGTCGCATTAGCATTTCCTCCAGCATATAAAGTTTTTGCATAAATAGTACTACCGGTAATGGTTCCCGAAATATTTGCGCTAGTAGCAAATAAATTACCACTTGAATCAACAAAAAATTTATCTCCAGCTCTAAATACAATATTTTCTCGTTTTACAGTTCCAATAGTAAAATCAGTTGGCGAATTACTAATATAAAGCTTACTGTCAGAAGTTTTTAATGTAAAATTAGATGCTTTTATACTAAAAGTCTTAGTTCCAGAATTATTATAAAATCTCAATTCATTATTGTCGTTAGCTTTTACTCTAAAATAACTTGTTTCCGTTGAGGTGGGATGACTTCTAATAACTACTCCATGAGAATCAATCTTATTATCTCCTGTTCCAGACTCTGGAATCCATGCTTTTATTTCTATTTTTCCCTATCCAGATTCTTTAAATACTTTAATATGAGTGTTTGGCTCTCCAACATTTAAATACGTTCCAGTTGTATTTACATTACTATTTATATAAATACCTGTATCACTATTCCAAGCATCTAATTTAAACACTGTAGCTTCTATACTAAAAATAGAATTTCCGCTTCCATCCAGTTCAAATTTTAATTTATTATTATTCTTACCAACTTCTAAATAACGATCACCATTATTAGGATGACTATTCAAATATAGTCCCTAATTATTTCTCCATGCATTTAACTCAAAAGTTGCTGCCCAAACTTTTCCTTCATCTAAATTAATATACATGCCTCGTGGAGTAGTAACCCCATTGAAATTTACATCATAAGTATAAATAGGTCTTCCATATTCATCTGTTAATAAATCTCCTTTAGTTCCATCCTCATTATAATAATAACTATTTGCTCTATTTATTTTTCCATTCCAATTTCTTGATTTTAAAATTCCAGTAGCTATATATGTAGCATTAATATATAACTCTTTATGAAGTAATGGAGTGTTGGTCATAGGATCCTTATCAATCATCCAAATACCAACCATTTGTTCTCCATTATTTGGATTTGTGATTAAAGTTTTAAAAATATCATCTTGAGTTAATTGTTTATCGTATGCGTCTACTTCATGTTTAGCTCCTTGCTCAATATCCCATTTAGAAAATTCCCAATCTGTGGCAACGCTTCCTTGTTCGAATTTTGCATGATATAAATAAAAATCTACTTCAGATTCAAACGTTATTGTAATAGTATTATTATTAACTCCCTCTTTATCCAATAGAACATTGCGCTCAAAATAAAACCATTCCTAATTATCAATTTTAATATCAGAAGTTTTATTTAAATTAGCCTCAGATAATTCTAAATCACTACTGTTAGATACAGTCACTGTAAAATCTGTTTTAGAATATCCATCTTTTTTTCCTCTTCTTACCCATCCAGATATCGTATATTTATTCCCCGGAACAATACCAGACACTTCCTAATAAATTGAAGCTGATTTGTCTGATTGTCTCCAAGTACGAAGACAAACAGCGCTTTCTACTTTTGTTTCTTTTACTTCAATATTACCATCACTATCTTTAACATATTCAACAACTTTTTCTCCATTAACAGTTTTTGTTATTGTTTTAGGTATATCATATTCAAAACTATCATATCCTTGAATTTTTGTACTCGTTAAGCTTTTCCATTGTGTCGTTGAAGGATGACTTAATGTACTATCAACGTCCCAATATAATATAATAGTGCCATTTGGATTTCTTTTTTCTAATCGGTCTCCTGTTGCATCTACAAAATATAAATGCTTTTTATAAGTAGAATCTGTTTCTATTAAGCAATTTCCATCAGAATCAGATATGTAATATTTATTATTTTTTGTAATATTAGATGTCGTAACTCCATTTAAAATATTTTCACATCGCTCTTTATCTTCATCTGTTTCAATAGCAAACCACTAAGTAACCATTTTTGTAGGCTAAGACTACCTTAATAAATTAGCTCCACCAAGCTATTCCGTTAAATGTAAACTATTAACTCTAATATCAAGGTCCCCATTTGAATTTAATGTTAAATATCCTCGAGTTTTTTGTTTACCGTTTGTAGTACTATTATTACCAATACGGATATAATATCCATAAGTACCATATTCATCATTAATAATAGGGTTGCTATCTAATCCAATATTCTAACTAGTTAATCTAAAATCATGAGCATCTATGTGTCCATTTTCTAAATCAATTAGCATACCTTTGGTGCCAAGTGTTGTAACTCCGTAATCATCAATCGCACCATCCCATAAAGCGGAAGAAATCATACCATGATTTCCATCAAAAGATATACGTCCTTTTCCAGATTTTCCTAAAAATGCCTTTCCATTAATATCAAATCCAAAAGACATAGAACCTTCATGGAAACCATATAGACCAGTTTGAACTGAAGATACTCCATCAAAACCGCCTTTTTCTTTAACATCACCCATTAAAACTCCACTAAAACTATTATCTGGATTTTTCTTTCCTGCTCCAACCATTGCACCTAAAATCGTTCCTTCGTCTTCATCTAATTCGAACTCTCCAGACCATTTATTTAAAGTGGTTGACATAAAACGATTCTGTAAAATAACAATTGGCTATGTCCATAAAACATTGTTACCTTCTTTACAAATTACAGATGCATAACAATCAACATTATCAATAAACATTTTCAACGGTTTTAATGTATTTGTTGTACTGTCAAATTTCGGCATATATCGTATTTTCTTTATTTCTGCCTCTGTAGCGCCAGTAATAGCAGAACCTCGGCCACCATTTACACCATCTATATATGATATCAACCAAGTTACACCATCTATATTTCCAATAGTTGATGTCGCTGTATCGTATATTTTATATTGCTCTAAATAATAATTTTCTTCTGCATTTCCATCCATGTTATACACTACTGAAGAAGTTCCATCTATACAATAACTCTCTTTTGCACTATATGGAATTGAATATACTGTTTCTAAATCAACTTCCTCTAACTTAATTTCAATTCTTAAAGCAGCGTAATAATTATATGGAGTATAAGTATATATATCATCACCACTACCCTCTTCTTCGCCAACTCTATCAACTAAAGTAACTAAATATCCATCAGCTCTTTTCTAAATGGATTCAAGATTACAAGAAGTCGGTCCAATCCAACTTATTGCTGGCTCTGAGAAATCCTATTCCTCTCCTGCTCCATTATATAATTTTATTTTTAAATAAGTTTTTATTTTTTCAGTACTAGCATCTAATTTTCTATCTGGTTCAATTCTAATAGAATACTCTGTTCCATTAGCTCCATAAGTGCCAAATGAAAAATCTTTTACGGCCAGTGTCTCCTCAAGACCCCAACGATCTCCTTCTATACCACACATAATAGTATTATTAGTAGCATCTTGATTAAACAAACTTTTTATCTTATAATAAAACTTTTTATTGTTTTCTGTTGCTTCTTCATTAAGCTATGAACCATCATATGCTGCAACCTATTTATAAAAACAATAGTATCCCTCTCTACCGTATTTAGGCTCAACAGTGCCAAAATCTGTTTTTAATAAATATATCTCTTGTTCATATAATTTATAATATGTCTTTTTAGATGATGAATCATAAAATTCTTTTTCAACTATTTTTAGCGTTCCACTATTAATAGCATTTCCATATTTTTTTATTCCATATTTATAAAGTTTTACTGTTTCATCCTCGGTACTACTACCTTTAACGAATCCAATTTTTACTCCAGCTTCAACTTTTAAATCTTTTGTAGCCATAAACTTACCAGAAGTAGTAGTTGGATACAGCGTAATGGTAGTTTGCTTTTTATGACTTCCCTCTGTAACACGAATAGCTTTAGTATATGTAGTAGCGGTGTTTAAAAAATAAAAATTATTACCACCATATTTATGATCGCTTCCCGTCTTAGTTACAACTCCGGAACATCGAGCTTCCATGTTATAAAGAGGAATATATACATTACTACTCTTACTTGAAAAATGTTTATTATTATTTTTTACAGAAGCAAAAGTTTTCCACTCTTCTCCTCCAGCCTCTTTTTTTACCTTTACATATAAATCTGGGTAAAGATCAGTATCTATTTTTACTTCTGTTTTTTCGCTAAAAGTAAGTTCTAGACCTCCTGACATAGTGCTTCCATTAAGCTCAGGTTTAGTCTCATAATAATAATGATAATATTCCCCTCTGATTTTCGGATAAACCAATTTTTTTGTAGTTTCTAAAGTTACATTAGAATTCGGTAAATAATAATTTTTCTCTTTATTGATACAATAATAAGTAACATTATTTATTTTTGTATGATTATGTAAAATAATTTTATCTCCTACATCTTTTGTCTTATCTATACCGTCATCCATTATATATTTATATAGATAAGTAGATTTATTTGCTTTTACTGTTTTTTGTTTATCCGTATAAAAACCATAATCATTAATTAATTTAGATTCATCATATGTAATCATTGTTGCACCGCTAGGTACATACCAATAAATCCAAGATTTATTAAAAGCTTCTTCATTTTCATCGGTAGGATTTTTAAATTTTGCATATAAAGATCTTTCTCTTGTCGCTTCTGCGGGAGATATCAATTCATTTGTAAAATTATATAAATCCTAATAATTGTCTCTTGAATCTGACCCATTTGCTATCTAAAAATCTTTGTCAGTTAATGTTAAATTAACTGCTTTATCAATATTAGAAAAAACAATTTCATTACTTTCATATCGACTATGATTATAAATAATTACAACTTTAAAGCGCTCTGTATTTGTTTTTTCTGAATCTAATTTTACTGTTTTTTGAGGAATATTTTCACCTACAGAATTTTTTCCCCAATATAAAATATCTTTTATCTAATCTCCTGTTGTGGGCAATCCTAAATTAATATGAGATGGGAGTTTATTTAAAACATTATTATTAATTATAATTAAACCATTATCATTTTTGCTATAAGCTGATGTATTTGTTATTTTAGAAAGGCCTGTATTTGCATTATATTGTATAGCTTTATTATTATTTAATCCACAAAAATTAATAATTTTTCTAGCCTAAGAGTTTGCAGCTTTAATGGCCTAATCTTTTGACGCATCATTAGCAGCAATAAGTGACTAAGCTTCATTTAATTTATCTAAGTATTTACTTTTAATAGAATCAACGGTAGGCGAAATATTTTTCCAATCTTTAAAATAAATTTTATTACTTTCTTCTTTAGAATCTTTTTCTGGCTCCCATCCCGGAGAATATTGGAACCAATATACGCTATATAAATTAGCATACATAGAGTCATCAAAATCACTTTCCCAATTGGTATAATTCCAAGATGTAGTAGAATAAGTAAGATTTACATTATTAGATTCACGTTTAAAATTAATTTTTACCTAACCACTCTTGTTTGTATTGTTTATTGTAACCTAAATTGAACTTGGTAATTTATTATTTATAATTTCCTATTGATTCTATAACGATTCTATCAACGCTTCAATTTTTGGTAGCTATCCTGCCCACACTCCAGTAAAAGATTTATAACTTCCTGACACTGGATCTGTTAGATCAGTAATAGCATCTCTACAGTCTTCAATATATCCAATAGCGTTATCAATTAAAGTGCTAATATAAGTTTTAGTAATAAAATTATAATTTTCGCCTTTTCCCTCATCAGAATAAATCTCTTTAATAATATCATAAGATGGTCTAATTTTATCTTCATTTTTAATATCGTTATAAGCTTCACATTCTTTTCCAAAAACCAATAAATCAATAATCTATTGCTCAACTGGATATACTTTTAAATCTTTTTTTATCTTGACAGATACATTCTTTTTTACTACATATTCAACTCTATCTACAGTAAAAAAATATTCGCTTAATTGATTATTATTAAATTTATTTAAAGGGTCTTCTTTAATATCATACCAAGTATTTTCATATTTTATTTTAACGATTGACTAAAATTCAGAATCTTTAATGATTGCACCCTTAGTATAATTTTTTACTGAATAAACCGCTTGAGTTTTAGACATAATATTTTCATCAAAAATACCTTTAATTTCTAAAACTCCTTCTTTTGCTGCATCTAATTCATCAGTAATATCTCTACAATTTGATCCTATTCGACTAGAAATACTCTATAAAGTAGAAGGTAAATCTTTAGAAAGAATACTATATACTTCTTTTACTGCGGGACTACCTTCCGTAAAAACATTTGATTTTAAAACAAGAGTTAATTCATTCGCAGGATGACTGTCAGCAATTTGCGCTTTTAATTTGCTATCCTGTGCGCTAATATTTAAATAATCATTTTCATCATAATTAGTATAATTAAAAGTATCGCTTTCTATTGTTTGCTATGCGATACCGTCACTAAATCCCACATAAGTATTATCACTAGTTTTATTATACCAAATTAAACTAATTTCTTTTTCTTTGCTTCTATCAGAATATTCATAAGATAAATCACTATCATTTCCACAAAATATTTTTACGGTATTGTCTTCTACATGCGATAAGTCTGAGCCGAATCCTATCTTAACCCCTTTTAAAAAAATATTATCTACACCTACAGGGGTTAAAGGAACTTCTCTCATTTGAACTTGAATTATATTACCATTTTCATCTTTTCCTTCATCACTTAAACAGAAGAAATTACTATTTTGATAAAAGTCTAATCCTACAGACCCTATCTATCCTAAATCAGAAATATTTAATTTTTTAGATTGCTAAATAGGCACTGTAAAAGCATATGGATTTCCAAAAAATTCTTCACTATCTAAAACTAAAGTATTAATTACATATCCTGTTTTATCATAAATTAAAAGTTTAATTCCATAATTACCTCTAGTTATTTCGTAATTTTCAAGCTAAGACTATAATTCAATTTCAATAAATAAAGTATCAAAAATTTCATTCTATGTAACCTCGCCAAAAAATGTACTCATATCAGGTAAAGGGATGTTTTTTTTCTTCGTCGTACCATTTGCTTCCAATCCAATATTTAAGTTCTAATCATCAACTAAATTAACAATTTCTAACACAGTATTGGATACAGAAGTGTAAGTAATTGGTTCTGATCCATCGTCACCAGCCCACTTACCAAGGATATATTTTTTATCTTCTAAATTGTTATTAGGAACTGAAACTCTTACACATTCACCAACTTTATATAAGCTATTTTCACTATATACTGTAAATTTAGTATTTTCATACTAAACAGTATAATAACCATCACTGGCATTATCATTATTTGTAATAACACATTTTATAGTTGTATCAAAAGCCAAGTTTTCTGTTGCTTTTGAAGCTATAATATTCATAGCCTACAATAAAGATTCTTTCGCTTCACTGCTTAAACTCATTTCAGTGCACTCCTTTCTCTCCTTATTTCTATTATACCATAAAAATTTAAAAAAGTCAATTTTTTTATTTAGTCCAAATAAAAAAAAGAAGGGGTTATGAATTAACATAACCCCAATATTTTATTTTCTATTTGCATACTATGACGCTAAATTTACTAAGTCCTTAAACGCTTCCTCAATTTCATTCCTATCGCTTACATTGGGGAAATTAGCTTCTATTGAAACATTCTGCTCTAAAACATCTGATTCAATTGAAGAGAATTTCGGACTTGACATCTCTCTAGAGCATAACTAATTTGCACTCTATAAATCAATAATTGACAAAATCTTTTCTAAAACTTCCATGCTGGCTAAGAAATTCTCAGTATCTCCTCTATTTAATACTAATTCTTTCTTATGTAACATAGCAAACTTTCCTTCTGGACCATTCCAATCTCCTGTATATCCACCAGTGTCATATCCAGCAATTTGATATTTCTAAACCCATCCATAAGCACTATCATTACTTTTTAAATGTATGGGATAGGGGTTGCCAGGAGCTAGCTTAGTAATAGTAGCCTGTTTTCCTTGGCCACGCATTCCTAAAGGTCTCTATCCATAAGAGTCATAGTAATATGGATCTTTGACATAAGTAACTACATCTCCAACCTATGGAGTACCATCTCCTTGCGTGCTTCCAGTATTACCAGGATCAGTAGTGGTGGGAGACGTTGGTGTTGTAGTTGGATTTGTGGTTGGTGGATTTGTTGCTGGAGGATCAGGCGTATCGGGGGGATCCGTTGTATCAGGAGGATCAACTGTTGCAACTTTTTCTGCCATAATTGTTTGTATTGCCTATTCAGCTGCAGAAATTGAATCAAGAATACTCTTTCTAAGTGCAATATACTCATCAGTAAGAAGACCTACTTGTTTAATCTCTTCTTCTAGTTGTTTAATTACTCCATCATCGCCTGTTAATGCTTCCGCAAAATTCTCACTTGCAGTAACTACAGCAGATACTTTTCCTTCCAATCCTTCTACTGCAGGAGATACATTTTTCGCAATATTATCTTTCCACTGAGTAAACGCAGTATCTACTTGACCAACATAGTCCACAACTGCGTCTTTCCAACTTTCAGCATTTCCAGTCATATTTTCAAGGTCTTCTCTATTACTATCATAAATTTCCCAGGACTGTCCTGTTAACGCCATCTAAGCCGCTTCTCCAAATCCTGATATGTCTAAAAATGCCGTTCTCCAAGAATCACCAACAGAAAGAGTGTCTCCATGGATACCCGTTCTCGCTAAATTACTATTACTTAAAATATAATCAGTAGCAACTCTATCATCAGTCTAAATAGCCTAATAATGTAAATATGAATACTAATCTAGCTTTTCATAATAATATTGGGTTGCTTCTTCAACTGCGGCATGATATTCTGCCTCGCTCTCAAATTCACCATCTCGATAAGCCTAAGCCAATGAAGTTAAAGTATCATACATTTCTGCCATTGTTTGCTAATACTTTTGAACGTAACCATTGGCTCCTTCAAGTCCAATATTATATAATTCATTCTATGCATCTAAAAATTCTTGTTCTGCATTTTGAACCATTTCTTGGTCAGCAGTATACACATATCCAAAATTACCTTCACTGTCACGCTATAAACGAACTTGTGATTTTGCATTTTGAGCTTCTTCTAACGCAATTTCAGCCACTAATAAATCATACTTAGCCTATTGAATATCTAATTCAAATTTACTTAATTTATTTTGATCCTACAAACTCTAAGTCTCTTTTATAAACTATCTCATTTTATTTTTAGCAACCGTATTTGATGTTTTATCTATCTCTTGCTATGCAGACCTCATTAACTTCTAAGTTTCATAAACTTTATTTGTGGTAGTTAAATATTCTTCATGTAGAGAAACCATTCTCTCCATTCCAGTATTCATCTAATCAAATGAAGTTCCACCTGTTAATTTATCTTCTAAAGTATTTGCGAGTTTTTCTAAATTATGCTCTAAAATTTCTGTTGTCTTTTGAGCATATTCTTCAACTCTAGTTAAATACTCTTCTTCAGCCGCATTTGCTGCTTTTAAAGCTGCTTCATATTGTTCTTGCCTAATTTTTATAGTTTCAGCATCTCCGCTCTATAAAGCTTGCTAATAAGCAGCCTCTTTTGCAACCAGTTCAGATTTAAACATATCCATAGTTGCCTTTGCAACTTCAACTGCATTCTCTGCTGTAGCTAATTGACCCTCTAATACTGTATCCATATTTTTAAAGTATTCTTCAGATCCTTTTTCTAAAGTCGACAAATCTAAAATAGTTTGATAATGTCCTAGTACGCTACTCAAATGATCCATACTTTCTACATATTTGTCTATTTCTTCTTGAGCAGCAGTTAAAGTATTGCCATAATATTCAATTGTCTATTGGTCTAATTCTTGCATTGCCTATGCAGTAGTCATTAGTCCATCTTTTATTTTATCTAACCCTGAAAAATAGTCTTCTGAAGAAATTTCTCCGTTTTGATAAGCCTATTGCAATTCTAAATATTGTTGCTAATAAGTCGCTGTTTGAGCCAATAGCGCATTCATTTTATCTCCAGTCATTAATGCCAAAGACTCACCCATTGAGAATACGTCTCCGTCCATTTTGCTTAAATAATAATCAACTAGTTCAAGTTTATCTTCGTCAACATCAATACGAATTTCAAGATCATAAGACAGTGCTTCAAAATTCTTATCTTGCCAAGCATAAAAAGCTTCTTCTTGCTATTTAAGAATTTCTTCTCCTTCCTCAACCGCATTTGAGTAAGCAGTTGCTAATCCTTCTAATTCATCAATGTCTGCGGAAATAGCATCTAAAATAGTCTAATCAGCATCACTAATTTCACCATCGGCCGCAAGCTAAGCATAAACTTCTTTGTAATTATTAATTAAAATCTATAACTACTCATTATAATTTGAAATATTACCGTTTTCATCGAAGGTAAATGTAAGCCCATTGTCGGCGCCTCTTTTTAATAATGCTGCCTATGTTTCTGCTATATCTTTTTTATTAACTTCAGCCTGTGCTTGTAAAGTAGCTAATTTTTCTTTTTCAATCTTTGCAGACTCTCTTAAGTATTTTACTTTCGCAGACCCTGTTAATCGATCCGCTTTTTTATCAATTCGTTCAATAGAATCTTCAATATCGTCTAACTCATCATTAACTTCTTTATAAACATCCACTAAATCAGAAGTTACCACGGGTAAGGGAGGTTTACCTTTAAATTTATCCAATTCTGTATTAACATCTTTTATGGTATCAAGAGTACTTTCGTAAGCTTCCTATGCCTCTTCTACTGCTTCAATTTTTTCTTTAATCGCATCAATTTGCTCTTGTTCGCTTTCAGTCCATTCTTCACCAGCTGCAGCTTCTGCCCAAGCCAATTCATTATAGAGTTTAGTCATCTGCGAAGTATAATTAGCAATATTACCATTTTCATCAAAAGTAAATAACACACCTGCTTTTGCCGCAGCAGTCTCTAAGGCAAGCATGTCTTCTGCTAAATAAGCATGAGCCATTGCCTATTGTTCCTATAGTAATTGTTTTTCTTTCTCTTGGGCTTGAATTAAATCTTGAATAGCTGCATTCTATTCATCTCCATACAATCTATTTAAAGATTCTTCTGCTCTGGAAGCTTCTCTCTATACATCTGCAAGCTAATCATTTATTTCTTTATATCTTTCAACTACATCACTTTTCTTTGTCTTATCAGCGTCAGTGGTTTTTTTACCAGAATCTCCAGGAGAAGTTTTACCTTCTTTGGCTGATGAAGAAACATTTCCATTGCCTATATAAGTAATTTTGGGTTTTGATCCAACATCATCTCCTGTGTTAATCTAGGCAACAGATACCACTCCATCCATTTCTTCAGTTCCTGTTTGCACAGTTCTCGAAACCTTGGTATAAGTAGTTACCCCGTCTTTTTCTGACGTTGTAACATCTTCAGTTGTTGTATAGACAGGAACTTTAATTTTCTAAGGTACATCTGTAGTTGTAACTTCAGCCTAAACACCCATTGAATTCAACATAGAATTCATTTGCTCAACAGACATGTTAGTTGCAATAGCCATTTCATTTAATGCAGAAACCCATTGATCTCCTCCAAGTTTTTCATAAACGTTATCTCCAACACTAACATTATCTAGAGCAAATTGTAAATCATCAATACCACTAAGAACAGTATTTTTCCATCCATTAAATTCAGAAGCATTAATTAAATTTCCGTCAATATCAGTCATTCCATCTTGGAATTCCATCATTTCAATCTATGCTCTTGTTACAGCAATTCCTAATTTAGAAATTGCTTCTTCACTACCTTTAGCTGCCTATTCCAAAAGCAACATGTTCTCAGCTGACTCAAAGAAGCTTTCAGGTAATTCAAGATCCTAGGATGCGCCGACTAGATCAGCTATTGCTGTTGTACACTCAGCGGCCGCATATGCCCAGTCTCTAGAGGTATGATCACTTTTAACTAATTCTTTTCTCCAGTCTTCCCAATTATTCACCATATTAGCGACACCAACATTCATTCGCTAATTCTCTATTGCTAATTGTGCTGCTGCCTTTTCATTGATTTTATATTCTTTAGATAAGGCCTTAGATTGAATACTTAATTCTTTAACTTCCATTCCGTACTTTTCTGCGGCTTCACCTAGCATAATAGAAGCTTCCAATACTTCTTCAGCATCTTTAATAGCAGCTTCACTACCAGATTTTAAAGCGTTCTAGAATGCACTTGCCTCTTCTGTACAAATCTCATAATTTTCTGCTAAACGCAGTAAATTATCTGCATAAACTTCATAATCCAATTCTGCTCCAGTGTAGTCATATCCTTGCTGCCATGCTGTCTATAATGCGCTTAAGCTCTCTGCTGCAGCCATATTAGAATAAGTTAAATATTGAGCCTATTTTCCATAAGCCTCTGCACTAATACTACCTTCATAATATAATTGATTTAAATCAGCCAAGTCTGTGGCGGTAGAAGCCATCATTTCATCTAGGTCTTCTCCTGCAACTTCAAGATTTTCATTCATAAAATCTCCTAGAGCAGTATACATTTCTTTAAAACGCTCTTCAGAAGCTTTAATTGCCTCCTCATCTCCAGAACTAACAGCAGCATTATATTCATTAATCATTTCCTAGATTGCTTTATCGGTGTATCCTAATAAATTTAATACCTGCCCGGTAGAGCTATTCTCTGACATATTTTTTAAATTTTCCGCTCCACCTTTTAAATCTGTCCACTACTCCCCTGCTTTATACCAATCAACTTCTTCTTCTGAACCGTCACTGCTTTTAATAACCCAAGCATCTTTGTCCATGCCTTCTTGTAATTTTTTTCGATTTTCTAAATCTTGTTTCTAAATTTCAATATTTTCTCTTGTTTCACGCTTCATTTCTTCAGCATCGCCGATAAACTTTCTAGTTCCATCAGCCTATAAGATAAAGAAGCGCTCCCACTCATCATTATATGCGACTAATAAATCATAATCTTCTTCTTCAATAATAGAGCCAAAATCTAAATCGCCCAAAATTTTTGAAACTTCAGCAAGGTTTTTCTTAATTTCACTAAAGTCTGGGATTGACCGACTTGCAAGCCTCATCTTTGAAGCAAAATTTACCCAATATGTTGAGCTGGTATCAATTTCAACTCCAAATTCTTTCATAACCTTTCTAGCCTAATCAAGAGCGTCCCAGCTAGACCAGTCAATATTTGATAACTAGCTCAAAGCTTTTTCTGCATCTTCTGGTTTCAAGGTGGCGGTCATTTTATTAAGTCCTTCAACAAACTTCTCTCCGGCTTCAGCTCCAAGAGGACCTAAATTTAAATTCTAATAAATATTATCTATTGCCTAAGCAGTTCCAATAGAAAGAGTATTTAAATGATTAAGACCATCAATCTCTAAGGCTTCCCATGCTTCTTTTGCTGCTAGTATAGCTTCATATATTGCATCAGACATTTCTCCATGATTGTCATAGCCCCATTTTAATGCAGTTTCATCACTAACGTTACCATCTTTACCGTCTCCACCAAGATATTTATCCATATACCAATCAACATCTGACTAGGAAAAATTCGTAGAGTCATAAGTGCCAGCTACATCACTATAAAATTTTGAAAAATCTGCATAAGTAGCTCCTAAAAAGTTTTTATCTACGACAAAACCTTTCATGATGTCAGCATTTGTTGTACCAATCTTACCTTCTATTTTACCAAGAAATTCAGATGCTTTTTGCGCGCTTTGCCCTAAATCCTATAGAGCCTTTGACGCAGCAATTGTGTTTGCCACCCACTCTGCTGTTCTAATTACTTCTTTTCCATTAGCGTCTGAGAAAGCGAAAGATCTGTCGCTATCTGTGCCTCGAACTTCATTCTAAGTCCAAGCATCATAATCATATCCAGCTTCCTTTAAACCTTTTAAAATCTCTTGATAAATTTCATTATCATCTTGAGAATTCTAAGCTATACCGTCTCCAGTGTATTTATCTAATAATTCATTTTCAATTCGTTTAGTTTCACTAGCCAGCATATTCGCAGTCATTTCTTTAGTTGCATCATCATATTTATCGCCAAGCTATTGATCAACTTGCAACTATGCAATTAATTTTAATTTTTCATTAGCTCCATCAGTGGCAGTAGTTAACTCTTCTACCTTTTTCTAATATTTATCCAATGTTTCATTAGATAATTCACTTACATCAACACCCAATTTTTCTAAAGCCGCTTTAAATTCATCATTAGTTAAATTAGTTAAGTTATCTAATTCCTTAGATAAATCTGAACCAGCAATAGATAATTCATCTGCAAATTGTTCTATTTGTAATTCTGCTTCGGCTAATGAGACTTCAATTTTTCCAAAAGAATTCGCAAATTCTGCTGCGCTAACTGTTGCATCTAAACGTCCTTGATATTCAGCAATTTTTTCCTCATCTAATTCAATATATCCTTTATCTCTATTATATAAACTTCTAATTTCGTCTGCGCTTAAATCACTTGGTAAATTATCAATTACCTCCAAAGCAGTTCTATTAACCTCTGCGAGAGCCTCTTTCCACTCTTTAGTTCCTTTTGTACAATTTTCTAATTTTTCAACTGCAGTTTCATATCCTTCAAAAGATGTTCTTAATCCATCTGCAGCTTCCTTAGCCTCGTTTAAGCTCTCTTCAAGTTCTTCTGAAGCCTTTCTTGCATTTCCAAGCGCTTTTTCAGCTGCACTCTCTTGAGTTACTAAAAAAGCTATGATTCCAACCACTGCAGCAATTGCTGCAACAATTAATGTTACTTGCCACATAGCCAAACTCATCGCACCACCTGCTGCGGTTGCTGCTGTTCCGACTCCAGTTACTGCTGTAGCTGCAGCAGCTGAAGAAGTTGTTGCGCTAGCTCCAAATAATGTTGCGCTAACAGAAGCTTTTGAAAATGCTGGCGCAATAGCTAAAGCTGCAGGTATTAACATACCAACGCCAGATACAAGAGCCATAATCTTATCTCCTGTAGTTGCTTCACTGTCATTAAACACATCCATAATACCTTTAACTGTACTAAAAGCTTGACCAATTCCCATTACTGCACTTGCAGCTTTTGAAAAAGCCTAAGTTAATTCCATCGGCTATGTTTTTGCTTTATTCATTTCAGCACTTAATGAAGTGACTCCAGATTTTAATTTATTTAATGCTTCTACTGCTTGTACCGAATCTGGGCCAAATTGCTAAATTGTAGCCAAATAATCTTCCATCATCGCATCAGCTTTATCAGCATCAATGCCGGCTTCTACTAATGCCTATTTTAAATTTTTAATTGCATTTTCAGATGATGTTAAAGAAGTATTCTCTAACTCTGTAAGAACATTTCTGAGACCTTTCAGGTTCTCAGTATTTGACAATGCATTATACATTCTTTTTGCGTCTTCGGCAGTAGTGCCTAAGGCTTGAGCAAGTTTTTCAAAATCCTCATCAGTATTAAGATTATCTACTCCTGCTAAAGATTTTATAACATCATCAATATTAACTTTTAATTTTTTAAATTCTTCATCCGGTAAATCACCTTTAATAACTTCTACAGTATTAGCAACAGCATTCAAAGAAGAATACGATTTAGTTAATTTTTCTACCTATTCCTAATGAGGTTTTAAGGCTTTACCATCAAATCCTTTTCCTGTCTTTTTTGACACTTCTCTACTTGCTTGAACCTATAAAGATTTTCTTTCTAAAACAATTTGTTTTTCAAGTTTTTCAAGCTTTTGACCAGAAGCAATTGCTTCATCAGCTAATAATCTATTGCGATCCATCAGCATTTGATTTATAACTTTTTCCTCTTCACTCATTCTTTCTTGGTTCTAAATATAGGCCATTTGCTATTCACCAAGCTATGAATAAACCTCTGCACTTTGAGAGCCAGAAGTAGTTCCACTATCTTTATATCCCTATATTAGCAATTCATTTGCATGCTCTTTCTATGCAAGCTATTCTCGTTCAATTGCTTTTGGATTTACAAAACCTTTTAGAGAAAAAAGAGCATTACTTATAGATTGTCCGATCTGCTTTGAAAAGACATTCGTAACAATACTGCCAATTGCCAATAAAACTCCTTTAATCCCGCCTAATCCATCAATAAAATTCTCTACTCCACCAAGCAATCCTGCAAAACCATTTGTTAAATCAATAAAAAAGTCATCATTCAAAATTGCCGCATAAACAGTTTCTGCGGAAGCTTGAACTCGTTTATTAGCAGCCTCCCAAGATTCTGCGTAAATATCAGCCTAATCTTGTAAACTGCCCTCAGAATCATAAGCGGTCTAAAGGTTGGCAACCATGCTGTCATTATCTCCAGAGTCCCAATCCTTCATTAATGCCATAAACTGAGTATATTGTCGCACTCCAGCAACCGTTTGAGCTAATGCAGTTTGCTAACCCTTATTCAGTGTATCCCAAGTTGCTGCCATTTCTGTTAAAATAGTGTCCATATTTTTTAACTCTCCTGCAGAATCAAAAATACTAACGCCAACTTTTTCTAGTGCTTCTGAATATTTATTTAATGTAACTCCATCTTCAAGAGTTTGTCCTAAATTCAATCCTTGAATACGAGCAAAAATAGTTTTTAAGGCATTACCAACTACCTCTTCACTCTATCGAGTATTGGAAGTAATTGTAGCCAAAGCTGCTGCAGCATATTCGTAGCTTAATCCGATAGTCTCTCCAACTGATGCGAATTTTTCTAATCCACCAGCAATTTCATCTGAGCTAGATGCAGTTGCAGCACCAAGAGCAGTCATTACGTCTGCATAATATTCTAAAGATTTAGATCCATCATAGAAATTATTCCATACTGCAGTTAACTAATCAGATATCACTTCTGCACTTTGACCTGCGGCATTTGCCATTTTAATAGTAATATCAGTTCTTTCTTTAACCGCACTATCATCTAATCCCTATTGATAGAAAATTAATGAAGCTTTTGTATATTCTGTTGTAGTTGTGCTTAATGCTTTTGCAGCATTATTAGCCTCTGTTGCAAATTCAGCCATTTTTTCTACACTAGCACCAGTTACAATTCGAATATCATTTAATGATTTATTAAGATCTTGCGCATATCCATAAGCACTCTGAACAGCTCCCATAAATCCATGTAACATACTAGATGTTAATTGCCATCTAGCTGTATTTTTCATAGTGGTCCAAAGATCTCCAAGCATTTTGCTACTTCTTTTTAAAGGAACTTCCGCTTTTGTTATAGATGATGTTAAATCTGCAAAAGCTTTTTCTCCTGCGGGACCTAGCTAATAAAGCTAATTTTGATATTTTTCTAATGACATACCACTTTTGCGCATAGACTCGCTAAATTTGGTTAAATCCAAATTACCAGTATTAACATTTGTTGCATTATCAAGCTATACTTTTAATTGACTTGCCGCTCTAGAAGCCTCCTACAGACCCTAAGTAAACTTAAAATCAGGTGTTTTTAAAGCTGCATTATTTGTTAAAGATTCTAGCGATTTTTTTAAACTATTTAACTATGCAACAGCCTAAGAAGTATCAGCGGTAAAACCTAAACTTACATTTAATTGCTTTGCCATAATTTTCTCCTTTCTCTCCATTTTAAAATATAATAAAAATAAGGGCGAGAATAATCAAATTCTCGCCCGATCATTCTTATTATATTTTAAAAAATAATATAATAAAAATAATTAAATTAGCCCAATTTTGACATAACATCCTGTAAAAAGGCTACTCCTTCACCTTCAGCTAATTTCTTCTAAATGTCTGCCGCCTCCAATGATAAACCGCTATAATCACTAGAAATCGTATCTAATATTCCCATTACAGAATTTTTATATTTATATATATTATCTATAGTATTTTTTATATCGTCTTCAACAGTTTTAAATTCCTTTTCTCCAATCGAATTAACAATATCTGTAAAAATTCCTGTGCTTATAAGAATATCGTATAATTTAAATAAATCTTCCTTCATTTTGTCAGTAAAGCTTAAATTAGTATAAGCATATACAACTTCTAAAACAGTAAACATTTTTACTCTCATAGGATTATAAAAACCATTGTCATCAATTGATTGATTAATTACACGAGATACTAAATCCAATTTTTCCTTTAATGGTAAATATTGCTTCACCTCATAATAAACCTCTTCTCCATTTTTATTACAATAAAAATTTTTACAATCACTACCATTTACATTAGCTTGTAATTTTGAAAATGGAACTTTTGCCATAATCAATTCACTCCTTTTACTCATTATATTTTTACACTTTTATTATAACATTTTTTTTCTACTAAGTCAAATTTTTTATAGGGGCAAGGAGTTGATTTTGAGCTACTTCAGCAATATCACCCGCAACTCCCTTACTTGCATCTGGAATAAATTTAGTCTATAAATAACTAGTTAATTTATTTGCTGCCATTTCTGACTATCCTTCTAAAACATAAACTCTTAATAAATTTGTTAATTCATTCATAATTTCAATAATGGAATTATAGCTAATAATTTTTTCATTATTATATTTATCTTGCACCTATTCGCCCATTCTGCTTAAATAGTCTCCCTGTTTTATACCTGGGATATTATCACTTGTAAGGAATAATGGCTCTAAATCTCCTGCGTCAATACTATGATGAATATTTAAAATTGTAGTTGCATCTTTCGAATTATAAATAGTGTCATACCATTCCCATAACCAACCATCATTAAAACCATACATTCCACTTTCAAGGTTATAATATTTAGATCGAATAGCTTTTCGATCTCCTTCTCCAGGTAGCTATTTTATAGTATAATAAACTTTCATATCCGCAGTCTTTTTCTATAAAAGCTAAAATGCTTTTTCTGATTTGTCCTGAATGTACATACCACTTTCAGTATAAGAATCTTTTGGAGATACTGATGCCAATAGCTCAATTCTTTTCCATTTATTTATGAAATGCATTGTATCATTAGAATTGGCTTGAGTTAATTGTTTTTCTAATTTATATGTTAATCCCACTGCTTTTTTGCTTCCTCCTAAAGCAGTAAAATTTTCCATTACAACACTTTGAGGTATTTTTGCACTACTAGAGTATTTGCCCTAAGATTTTACACCTATGTGGAAAATAATTTCTTCTTGAGTTAAAAAAGATCTTAACTAATAAATCAATCTAGCTCCATAAACTAACAAATCTGAACGTTCTACTTCAGTATTTTTTTTACGTCTCATTGATGTCGTGCTTGAATTTTTAGAAAATATGACTTTATTTGTGAAAATTTCACATAATGCTAACAATTGCTAAGCAGCAGTTAAATCATTTGATTCTTTTTTAACCTGCTCAATTTCTTGTCGGAGTATTTCTGGCATTTCTCCATTAATTAAATCAAATAAATTATATTTTAATTCTGATTCCATTTATAATAACTCCTTTATGTAAAAAAAATAAAGGGGAGAGATTATATTAAATCTCTCCCCTAAAAATCAATTAAGCTTGACCGCCTGTTGTTGTTCCACCAGTTGGAGTAGAACTAGTTCCTGGACGCTTAATCATACCATTTACATCTTCATAATCTTCTGATTCAGTTCTAATACGAGTTAAGTCTTTACCATCTCCGTCTGTTCCTGAGATAACCTGAATTGCTGCCAATACTTTCTTATTGGGGTCAAAACGAGTGTAATCAGGGAATGCGTCAATAGTAAATGTAAATGTTGATGGATCTCCAGAAGATGCCATAGTAAATGTAAAATTGGACTGAATTTTACAGTTTGGAATTACGAATTCTGCAGGCATGTCTACACCATCTGTATTTCTAAATAAAGTAGAAGCCTCAAGATAATAATATCCACCAAACTTATCTGGAGTGATAGTAATTTCAGATGCTCCTTCAAAATGTTCTACGTAGTAGTCTACTAAAACGATAGAGCCAGTTTTAAATTTGCTCATATCATCAGTTGTTTTTAAAGTAATAGTATTACCAGTAACTGTTGCAGGAATATATGGTTCAGTAACAACCTCTCCGTCATCTAATAGCATTACATAAACCCAGTCTTCTTTATCTTCTGCTGCTACATCAGTAGGACCATTGTATGGGTTTTGTTTTAAAGTTATTGTTACAGTATTACCAGTTTTAACAACTTTATTTGTTTGTTCAGTGGTATGAACTTTAATTGTTTTTGCTGTTCCGTCAATATCTTCTTCTCCAGCTTCAACAAGTCCAGCACCAGAAAGAATCATAAATCCTGCAGGAGAAATAAGAGCATCTTCCATTGTGAAAGTTACTGTTCTTTCACCTTCCCAAGCCATTAAACGAGAGTTACCACGACCACCTTGTGCATATACAGTAGTTGCAGCACCTTCCATGCTTGATGTTTTTAAAGTATCGAAATAAATAACTGGTTCATTCTTGTAGAAAATTTTATTACCAACTTTTTGATTTGCTTTTGCCTTTAATACAACATCGCAAATTTCGCGTACACCAAATTTCATATTGTGTATCCTCCTTTAATTTTTTTATTTTTTTAATGAATATTTTTCATCCAGTTATCTGCCTATCCGTCTGGTTTTCCTCCAGCTAGGCGACAACGGATATCAATATCCCAATTTACATATAGCATATATCTTTCTACTAAATCATAAAGTTGAAAAATGGTCAAATCCATTAAGTTTTGTAATGACATTCCATGCAATCCAACTGTTAGTATAGATAAATACTGCGTAAATACACTAACATTATTTTGCCCTTTTTGAGCAGCCACGCGCTGGCGTCCACGCATTAGCTTTTCTGCGATTTCTCTCGCTTTACTATCGACAGGATTAAAAGAGCTCTAATCTGTTAAATTACTTTTTAAGCAACATACCTCAGAAATTATCGCCTATAATTCTTCAAAATTTGTCTCATCAATAATAATTTGCTCTTCATCTTTCATAAAAATTAAAGTTCTAGGAGTAAATACAACTCTATACTAAGGAAATAATAAAGTACAAACCTATTGAACAGCAAACTTTTTTTCTGCTGCTTCTTTTTCCGACATTATTGTCATAAATATGTGAAAATTATTAAAATCCTCTAAACGACTTTCGTCCTTGATAAACATAGTTTTATTTAAACATAAACACTATAATCCAGTGAAAAAATCTGTCTCCCCAATAAGAGCAATTTCTTTAATTCGAGGCTAATGAACAGTCATCTTGCATATTGGAATTGGGATGTCTGTACCGGCCATTAAAGACAATCTTATATCCATTTTTATGTATTAAATATATTATCAAAATTTTGATTTATATCAATATTTTGTTTATCTTGCAATGCATGTTGTTTATCTTCTTCTCCATGAGTAGCCACATACATTACACATAATGATGCAAATTCATCGGTTAATACTATTTGATTTGCTCCTAAAAATTCCATTCTTCCCAAACCTGTCAGCTTTGTTCCATTAAACATTGAGTCTAGTTCTGCTGCAATTCTATAAGGTCTTAACTAAAAATCTTTCATGCTCCAAGAGTCAAAATGACAAATAATATCAAATTCAACAATATTATTTCTAAACTCTGGATTAGTAGCATTTTCTATAAAATTATCAAATTTAATAATTATATAATTTAATACAGATCCATCGACTTCAACTTTAGGAACTAATTTTATCTATTTTCCAAATAAATCATATATTTCTTCATCTGAGAGAGAGGGTCTATCTAAACAGTCTTTTGTTGGATAGTATAACATTTTCGTTAATCGATCATTTTTCATAATATAATTAACAATAATATTCATATCCTTCTCAATAGATAAAAAACTAGATTTTGGATAAGTATATGTCTAAATTTTCATTTTTTATCTATCCCTTCAATTAAAATAAAGATTCAACAACAATAATTTTTTTATAATCACCATAATATAACTCAAACTATCCGCTATAATTCTAAGTCCATTTTATAGAAACTTCCTTCGGATTATTAACATTTTGTGTTATCGCTAATGGATAATTATCATCCACATGCCATTTTTCATCTTCAATTCCAGTGAAAATATAATGATATTCTTTTTGAGGTTTTATAAAACTTTCCCCTTGGATTAAAGATTCAGGAATTTGAGTCTATTCTATTAGTCCTGACACTATCCCATTTTCAATATCATCCTCTATTTCATTCGCATAATATTCAACTGCTGTTATCTCCAATATTCCAGGAGTAGAAATGGAGTCTGTTGCTTCAACTCTCCAACAAGTATCATTCCCCTATAAATAAAATTTATTATATCTTTTAAAATAACTAACAGTAAAATCGTTATGTGGTAACAGTATATTTAAAGAATGGTTAGGAGTATCAACGCTAATGCCATGTTTCTAAATAAAATTTATTTTTGTTTCAACTGGGCCTCTTACAGCAGCATAAACACTATGTTTTCCAGTTTCATCTTCCCAATTAATCTAATATGAACATTTACGAATATCGCCTCTAAAATAGGCTAATTCTGTTAAATCCTGTAAATAAATAATCCAATAAGTATTAGTTCCAACCCATTCAAATACATCTCCAGGCTTAAAATTATGTTCATATCATATTGAAATAATCTTATCATCATAATCCTACTTTAATTTATTGGGATTTATCAATGCACGAATAGGATTGCGGTTTTCAGTATTTAATTTTAAAACTTCAGCACCCTAATAAGAATAAAGAGTTGCTTTATCTAAAGAACGACGCTTATCTCGTATCATTCTTTCTTGTTGCGCATTACCACCATGCTGTTGTAATCGAGCTTCTTGACCCATTACACCATCAACATAATTAGTGTTATCACTAGATAACTTTTCATAAACTCCCAAACGGCCTTTCATTAATCTAAAGGAGCTTTGGTTACTCATATCATAACCTGATGCCACGGCTTAACCCTTGCAAAAGACTAATGCTTTCAAACACAGTCTTGCGATATAGTTCAAAATCTGTCTCTTGTACCTTAAGCCCCTCTAGTTTTGTAAGCAACTATAAGAACTGCGGGTCAATAAAAATTTCATTGAGTCCCGCAATTTCAATAATAACTGTATCTAATTGTTTAGTCCAATTTTCTTCGTGTTCTCTCATTGGAATTAATTTCCATAATTGATTCGTTAAACGACGTACATTTGTTAAAATATCTTCTTCTCGAAAATCAAAGTCATATTTAGTCAAGAGCACTATCCTCCATTAAGCTGGACCAGTTAGATGCATAAGCACCACCGTCCGCAATCTTGCGACGTTTATATAATCTCTACATATGAAAAGATTCTCTTTGAGCCTCTTTTAGTAAAGATAATAATTTTGCAAGATGATTTGCTTGTGAAGTCATTTTAAAATCTGAACCACTGTACTTCATTCTTGTATTTTCGATTGAAGAAACTTGTCGCTACACCCAATTCTATTTCATTAATAAAGATAAAATATTAATTTCTTCAGGTGTTAATTCAACATTAAAACGAGATTTATCTACGAGAACATTGGGAGTTTCAAGAATTTCACTCTTTTCTAAATTTATACCAAGTATAAAATCATCTTCAGATATCTCTGTTTCTGGAATGGTTTGAATTTCAACGGTATAGTCATAAAGATTTTTACGAGGAAATTCAAATCCAGGAATTGCATTAATCAAAAGATTTTGCAAATCTCTCAAAGTATCTTCTGGAGTTAATTCTAAATAAAGGTCATCGGTAATTTGACCAAGAAAGCGATTATAAACAGCCGAAAATTGTGTCTCAGCCATATAATTGCCTCCTTATCTATTATTCAGCAGATTCAACTGTTTCAGCAGAATCTGTAGCTGTTTTATTAATTACATTGTACTTAGGTGCTGCTGTGCGGCGACCTGCAGGTGCTTCGGGTTGAACTCTACGCTCTGTAGCTGTTTGCTTTAGAATAGTGTTCTGTCCTGCATCTTCTTTTTCTTCTTCAATATGTTTAAGAGCTGCTTCTACATCAAAACCAGTTTTAGCTTTTAAAGCCTTTCTCTTATTCATATCAACCATAGGAATTGAAACTGATAATTTCTTAATTAACTCGATTACTCCTTTTGGAGCGAAATCTAACGCATCAAGAAAAGAATCAATTGAGCCACTTGTAATAAGTGCTGCAACATCTGTCTCTGACATATGATACTCAGGCTCTACCCTCATTCCCATTTTTGAAATTGCTTCAACATCTTGAACTTGTAAGAAATTTGTTAAAATAGTCATACCGCCTGGCTAGAAAGTAAGTTGTTCTAATTCTTCATAAGTAACCTGCTTACTTTCTCCTGGTGCAAAACTTCTACGAACTCCTGTTTCTGGAATACGATATGTTACATGACCTGCACCTCTATTTTTTACAATACAATAATTATTTGTCATATTTTTAATCTCCTTTTTCTCTTTAAAATTGAAAAAAGGGGGAACTGGGGATTTCCCCAACTCCCCCTTAACATATATATTTATTAAGTTTTAATCTTATTTATTATATGAAGAACCTGGATAAGCTTTTACTTCACTAATGTAAGCAGTGCTATCCCAAGTAGAATTAGCAAGTTCCATATTGCCCATTAATGCTGTATCAGCATAAGCGCAAATGTTATTTGCAAGCATAGCAACAACGCCAACCTTTTTGTAAACCTGAATTTCACGGCTACGGTCTGCATTTGTATATTCATCAACAATTGTGCCACCTTCGAAAGCAATCTTAACTGGTTTGCTATCAGCACCTGATGGGATGATGTAGCAATAACCTGGATCGATTACCTTACGAGTATTTGTTTCATCTTCAAGACCCTGAGGAAGAATAACAACCTTACGGCCTTTATAAGTTGCAAGATGACCTGTGTTCCAAAGTTCATCCTTCATCTTTTCTGTGTATCTCCAACCTTCTGTTGGAACCATCTTAACTGCAAATTCATAAGTACAGTAAATAGTTGGTTCACCGTATGCAGAAGCGATTACAAGAAGACGATCAAATTCTTTTTCGTCGAAATCGTTTGCAACAACGATATTTGCAGGAGGTAACTGATTTACAGAAGCTGCAAGAGCATGACCTACTTCTCTGAAGATAAGCTCGTCCATACCTTCCATAACAATAGCTGTTACTTCAGCGAAATCTACGCGGCCGTCAAGGAATTCTTCGAATCCGATTTGAGCTGCACCACCGATTGCGCTAGTACGAACTTCAAAGCTCTCTTCTTCTGAAGGACCAAGCTTGAACACTTCGTAAATACCTGCAAGTCCAACACGAGTGATGAACTGCTTTGCACGAGATCTTACATCTCTCTTACGACGGAAAATGGGTTTATCTCCCTGTCCAAAGTGTTTTGTTTCAGCGAACTGCATGTAAGCCTGTTCAACTTT